>Ga0101944_10000150_pt1 | contig 238375 bp, 220 predicted proteins | sample DewCreD2012metaG_FD_75245 | JGI IMG/M metagenome (GOLD analysis project Ga0101944, IMG submission 75245) | Hot spring sediment bacterial and archeal communities from British Columbia, Canada, to study Microbial Dark Matter (Phase II) - Dewar... ...
GATATCGGGATTTGTCGAGGAGACGGTCAAGGTGTCGTCTTCGAACTGGAAGATCACCCCCTTGTATTCCTCGGAGCCGAGAATCGACATCCGCCGCAGCATCGAAAGGAAGGTGAGGCGGTCCAGTTTGATCTGCTGTCCATCGGAAATTTTAATGATGTCATGGTATTTTGGGAACTCTCCCTCCAAGAGGCGCACGATCAGCCGCTCATCCTCGCGATGCAGGAGGAGATGGTTGTCCTTGAAGGAGAGCTCCGCCACAGCCTCGCTTTCCAGGAATTTCCCGAGTTCGGCGAGACTTTTCTTGGGGACGAGGACCCCGCGCTCGATGGCCGCCTCCTCGGCGGGCGCGATCGGCAGATCGACCTTGGACAGGCGGCTGCCGTCGGTGGAGACCATGCGGAAGAGGATCTCCCCGCCTTCCTCCAGCTTCTCCAGATACACCCCCAAAATGTGCGGCCGGCGATCATCTGCGGCGGCCGGGATGATGACGGTTTTTTGAATCATGGAAGCCAGTTGTCTTGATGGCAGGTGAAGGGCAACTTCGGCCTTGATCTCGGGGATGGTCGGAAAATCCTCAGGCTTCATGCCGACGATATGGTATTCGATCTGATCCTTCTTGATTTCGATCCATTGGTTGTCGAGCTGCTGCAGGATGATGTCCTCACTTGGAAAATCCTTTATGATTTCAAATAATTTCCTTGAATTCAACACCGTCTTGCCCTCTTTCTCGACCACCGCCGGGTAGCTGCCGACGAAACCGGTTTCGAGATCGGTCGCCGAAACGACAAACCCCTTGGTTTCGGCGCTCAGGAGAACGTGGGTCGTGATCGCGAGATTGGATTTTCTGCCGGTGATCCCCTGGATCTTTGCAAGAACGGGAAGCAGATTCTTTTTCTGAACCGTAACCTTCATCTTGATTCTCCCCTGCAAAAGAAAGAAAAGAAGAAAAAAAGAAGAAGAACGGTGGATATGTCGATAAATATTTCAACTATTTGATATTTTTTAATATTTTATTGTTTTTTCCCTTAACGGAAACCCCATACCAAAGCCGGTTGCGGACACTTTTCGCCCTCTCCCGTCACGGTCTGTTCATAAGCCCCGTGTTTTCGACTCCTCTTGCGCCAGCCAGCGGCGCAGAGATGCGAGATGGGTCCCTTTCCACTTGGGCGAAAGCCTCTCGGAAAGAAAGAGGGAAAACAATTTATCTATGAATTCAAACAACTTGATTAGTTGATCCATGCGGTCAAGAAGCCTTGTTTCCGCTTCCTCCTCCAAAGAAAAGGAAGAAGCGGGCTCCATTTTCAGGCCGCAGAGGTTTAGATTTTCCGCCTTGAGCGCGAAACGATACTCCTGTTTCTCCGTTCGCAGCGACAGGCCAAGTTCACTGACCCAGGCCCCTCTTCCTAAAGCGATCCTGGCCTCTTCAAGGCCGGGGTCTTCGCCGCGGATCGTGATCTTTTCTTTCGATCCTTCACGGTTCTCGATCACCATCCGCTCGGCGAGCGCCAGCCCCTTCACCTCCGGGTCGAGGGCGCACAGCGATTCGTTTCGGGTTTCGACACCATGCCACAGCCAGGTGAGGAACTCGTCTCCCAAAAAACGAAACCGCTGATAGGCGACGGCGATGTCGAGCATGGAGTCGAAGTACCCCCGCGATCAGGCCTTCAGGCGACTGGGCGTCAGCGCCGCCAACAGGTCTCTTTCCTTCTCCTTAAGACCGCAGAGCAACTCTGCGGCCGTGTAAGGGAAGATCCGGATCAGGGATAGGGAAAAGGAGCGCCGAAAGAGTTTTTCCAACTCTTCGTTCGCCGCCTTCTGCACGGAGAAAAAGAACAGGCGGTGGTTCTCGTAATCCCAGACCAGGTCGTGAACATGGGGAACGGGCGGAATGCGTGCGAGAAGCGTCCGGCTGACCTTTTCCCGGAGGGCCTCTTTCTCGTCGCGGGAGAGAAAGGAACGCCGGGTTTCGCTCAGCCGACGTTTGCTCGAGCGCGAGAACTCTTTGCGCAAGAGATTCGCCGGCAAAGGCTTGCGGTCGATGCGCAGCGCGAAGACGAAAAAGGTCCCCCAGACGAAGGAATCGCCCTCAAAGGCCGGTTGATAGGGATCGGTAAACGAGGTCCAGCCGGAGGCGGAATCCGCGGGATCGTCCTCGATCTCGCGGATCATGTTGCGGGTGAGCCCCTCGCGGACGAAATCTGTGGGGTTCCCCGCGATCCGCCCTTCCACGCGGTAGCGTACGCAAGAGATGCTCGAAGAAAAAAAACCCATGTTCCCGGCCTGTTGCCGACGGACGGCGGAGAGGATTGCCGATTGCGATTTTTTCAATTACATAGCGAATTTAGGCGCTCATGACAAGCCCTCTTTCCGCAGGCGAGTATCTCGCCGACCTTCATGTCCATTCGCGCTTCTCGCGGGCGACCTCGAGCGCGCTGACGCTTGAGGCCCTTCACACGGCGGCGCAGCTCAAGGGGATCCGTGTTGTCGCCACCGGGGATGCGACCCATCCGGCCTGGATGGCCGAAATCGAAGAGAGGCTCTTGCCCGCGGAGCCGGGTCTCTGGAGGCTAGACCCCCGGCGGTCCTCCGGCGACGAGAATGCCGTTCCCGCCGCCTGCAGGGCCGAGGTGCGCTTCATGCTCGCCGCCGAAATCTCACTCGTCTACAAAAAGGAGGGGAAAACCCGCAAAAACCACAACCTGGTCTATTTCCCGGATCTTTCGGCGATCAAGGCCTTCAGCCGCAGGCTCGAGAAGATCGGCAACATCCACGCCGACGGCAGGCCCATTCTCGGCCTGGACGCGCGCGATCTCCTGGCCTTGACGCTCGATACCTGCCCGGAGGCCTTCCTCGTGCCGGCGCACATCTGGACCCCCTGGTTTTCGGTTCTGGGCGCCCAGTCCGGCTTCGACTCCCTGGAGGAGTGTTTCGGCGATCTTGCTGGAGAGATTTTCGCCGTGGAAACCGGTCTCTCTTCGGACCCGCCGATGAACCGCCGCGTCTCCTTTCTCGATCGCGTGCGGCTGATTTCCAATTCCGACGCCCACTCCGCGGAAAACCTGGGACGGGAAGCCAACCGCTTCTCCGGCGAGCTCTCATTCCACGGCCTGCGCGACGCCCTGCGCGGCAAGGGGAACACGTCCTTTCTGGGAACCCTCGAGTTCTATCCCGAAGAGGGGAAATATCATTACGACGGCCATCGCCGCTGCGGCGTGCGCCTCGAACCGCGCGAAACGCTGCGCCACGGCGGACGCTGCCCGCGATGCGGCAAGATGCTGACCGTCGGGGTGCTCAACCGGGTGGAAGCGCTCGCCGACCGGCCGGAAGTCGACCCGCATGCTTTCGGGCAGGGATTCCAGCATCTGATCCCGCTGGCCGACATCTTGAGCGAGATTCTCCAGACCGGAAAGGAAAGCCGCAGGGTCGCCGAGTCGCGGCGCCGCGTTCTGGAAGCGCTGGGCGCGGAGCTCGTCGTCCTGTGCGAGCGCCCGGCTTCCGAGCTCCGCGCCTTGGGGATTCCGCTTCTGGACGAGGCGGTCCTGCGCATGCGACGCGGCGAGATCGAGATTCTCCCCGGATGCGACGGCGAATACGGGAGAATCCGCATCTTTCGCGAACAGGAACGCGAAGCCCTCTGCGGGCAGAAAGCGCTCTTTCCCGCAGGCGGCGAAGCCGCGCGGCGAAGGCGGTCGCAGCCCCCAGCCTCTTCAGGGGGCCTTTGCGCGAAGAAAGCCCTGCCCGAGGCCCAGCCGCTGCACCCTCCGGACCCGACCGACGAGCAGCGCGCCATCCTCGATTCCCCTGCGCGACGCCTGCTGATCACCGCCGGGCCCGGAAGCGGCAAAACCCATGTCCTTACCCTGCGCATCGCCCGGCGGATCGAGGAGGGCGTGGACGCTTGCAGAATCCTCGCCGTCACCTTCACCCAGAAAGCGGCCGCGGAGATGAGAAGCCGGCTTGCGGCACTGCTGGGCGAACGGGGGCCGCTCCCCTGTGTCGCCACCTTCCACGGCTTTTGCCTCATGCTGCTGCGGGAGGAGGATGCCTCCAGCAGCCGCCTGCACCTTCTTCACGAGCTCGACCAGGAAGCCCTCGTCGCGCGCGCGATCCGCCTTGCGGAGGGCCGGGTCGGGCCGAGTGCGCTTCGGCCGCGCCTGGTGCGCTCCTGGATTTGCGCCGCCAAGGAGGCGTTTCTCGCCCCGGAGGAGATCTTCCCCTCGTTCCACCCCGAGGTCGCGGACCTGGAGCGCTTCCGCAGGGTCTATGCGCACTACCAGCGGCTCCTGGACAGCCAGGGCCTTCTCGACCTGGAGGACATCCTGTTCCGGGTCGGACGACGCCTCGAGCGCGACGCCGCCTGGCGCGCATCCTGCCGCCGCCGTTTCCAGGAGATCTTCGTCGACGAATACCAGGACCTGAACGCGGCCCAGTACCGCATCCTGCGCAGCCTCGCCCCGGCCGGAGCGAAAGAACCGGCGCTCACCGTGATCGGCGACCCCGACCAGGCGATCTACGGGTTCCGCGGCTCAACCCCCGTTTACTTCCGCAATTTTCTGCAGGAAGAGCCCGAGGCGGAGCACCGCACGCTTGAGCGCAATTTCCGCTCCCACCCCGAGATCGTCGCCGCCGCACGCCGCTTGCTCGGCGGCGAGCCCGCCGCTGACGGCGAAGCCCGAAGGACCCCGGGCGCCGAAGCGCCCCTGCGGATCCGGGAGTTTCGGGATGAAAGCGAGGAGGCGCGGGCGATCGCCCGCGAAATCCGGCAAGCCATCGGCGCCACCGGGTTCCATGAGGCGGGGGCGGAACTTCTCCCGCAGCCGGAGAGGGCACCCCGCGGCTTTCGCGATTTCGCCGTGCTCACGCGCACATCCGAGCTCGGGGAGCCGATCGCGCGCGAGTTCGCGCGGCAAGGGATCCCCGTGCAGCGCGTCGACCGCCGGGAGGCGGTTCTCGGGGAGGCGGCCCGCAGGCTGCTCTCCTTCCTGCGCGTGGGCCTGGGCCTGGGCGGGCTCGAGGATTTCGGCGCCGCCGCCGCTTTCCTTTCCCCACGGTTGCCGGAGAGCCGGCTCGCCGCATTCATCGACTGGGGCTACCGCAAGAACCTGCGCCTGGCGGAGGCCTTGCAGGCCGCCGGGCGCTTTCCCGTCACCGGGCTCCGTCCGTCCGACCAGCGCCTTCTGCTCCAAGGGATCCAGGCGCTCCAGGAGCTGCGGCGCGAGGCGGCCGGGAAATCCCCCCGCGAGGCGCTCCGCCTTCTCCTGCACCATGAATGGGTGCGCCGTGCAGGCGCAGAGGCCGCGGTGGCCGCCGCGGCCGAGCGTTTCGAGGAGCTGCTTGCCGGCGGCGCCCCCTCCTCCTCGGCGGAGGGGATCCTCGAGACGCTGGTTCTCGCCGCGGACGGCGACCTCTACCGGGAGGCGGCGCAGAAGGTGGCCCTGATGACCCTCCATGCCTCCAAAGGCCTCGAGTTTCCGGTCGTCTTCATCGCCGCGTGCGAGGAAGGGGTTCTCCCCTGGGCCGACGCCGCCTGCGAGGAACGGCGGCAGGAGGAGTTGCGCCTGCTCTACGTGGGCCTCACGCGGGCGAAAGACCAGGTGGTCCTGTCCTGGGCGAAACGGCGCCTGATCCGGGGAAAACGCCTCGAACGGCGGCCCTCCCCGTTTCTTGCGCGGCTCGGGGACGGCTTGGTCGAGCGCGCCTCCCCCTCTGCGCCACCCCGCCGGCCGACACCCCGCCAAAGGAGCCTTTTCGGAGACCCCTGAAAACGGCATCCCCTTAAAAACGCTTGAGTTTTTAGGGGAGCGCTTGATCCTTGCGGGGGTTTGCGGGTAAAATGGTCACAGGAGATCGAAGACGGGCGAGATGAAGGCGATCCTCGTTGCAGGCGCGCTTTGTTTTCTTTTCCTGCTCCCCCTTAGGCCGGCCGGGGCGGACATCTATCGCTACATCGATGAAAACGGGGTCATGCACTTCACCAACGCCCCGACCTCGCCCAAGTTCAAGCTCTTCATGCGCGAGCGCCGGAAGTTCTTCGATCGGCTGGAGGCCCATCAGTACGATCCCATCATCCAGGAGGCTTCGCGCAAGTACGGGCTCGAGACGGCGCTGATCAAGGCCGTGATCAAGGCCGAGTCCGACTTCGACCCCCAGGCCGTTTCGCACAAGGGGGCCCGCGGGCTGATGCAGATCATGCCCATGAACTTCCGCCTCCTCAACGTCGAAAACCCCTTCGACCCCCGGCAGAACATCGAGGGCGGCGCCCGCTACCTGCGCGAGATGCTCGACCGCTACGGCGGGAACCTCGAGCTGGCGCTCGCGGCCTACAACGCCGGCCCGGGCGCGGTCGACCGCTATGCCGGCATCCCTCCCTTTCCCGAGACCACCGAGTACATCGCCCGCGTGAAGAAATACCTCGACGGCTACGCGCGCAACTCCTGATTGGCTGGCGATCCGCCTTGCGGCCCGAGAACGATCGCCGTCCGCGTGGGGAGATAGAGGCTCAGCACGTCGCCGGCGAGCGTGTGGTGCTCCTCGCCCGGAATCAGCCGGCCGTGGCCGCCGTAGTCCCGGGCGTCGCTGTCCAGGATCAGCCGATAGGTTCCGGGCGGCGCCGGGATGCGGTAGTGGACGTGGGAACGGGTGGGGTGAAAGTTGAAGACGAAGAGCCGCCCGGCGCGGGCGAAGGCGAGCACCTTGTCGTCCTCGTGGACGTGGAGCGGCCGCGCGGCCGGATCGGCGAACAGCCGCGCCGCGACGGCGAGCGCGATCATGTCTCGGTCGAAGCGCGCGAGCAGCCCGTATTTGAGGGAGGGGTCGTCCACGAGGCTCCATTGCCGGCGCGCGTAACGGAAGGACCAGCCGTTGCCCTCCCGCGGGAAGTCGATCCACTCGGGGTGGCCGAACTCGTTGCCCATGAAGTTCAGGTAGCCGCTGCCGGCGGTCGCGAGCGTCACGAGACGGATCATCTTGTGGAGGGCGACGGCGCGGTCGACGCGCAGGTGGTCGTCGTCGATGCGCATGTGCCAGTAGAGGTCGGCGCCCGCCAGCCGGAACAAGAGCGATTGGTCGCCCACGAGGGCCTGGTCGTGGGACTCGGCATAGCTGATCGTTTTCTCCTCCCGCCGGCGGTTGTTCAGCTCGAACCACAAATGGCCCATCGGCCACAGCTCGTCCGGGACCTCCTTGGCCAGGCGGATCCAGGTGTCCGCGATCCCCATCGCGAAGCGGTAGTCGAAGCCGATGCCGCCCTCGGCTTGCGGTGCGGCCAGGCCCGGCATGCCGCTCACGTCCTCGGCGATGGTGACCGCGGCCGGCTTCAGGGTGTGGATCAGGCGGTTGGCGAGCGCGAGGTAGCCGAGCGCGTCCTCGTCCACGGTTTCGTTGAAGTAGTCCTCGTAGGAAAGGAAGGGCCGGTTCAGGCCGTGGTCGAGGTAGAGCATGCTGGTGACGCCGTCGAAGCGGAAGCCGTCCACGCGGTATTCGTCCAGCCAGAAGCGGCAGTTGGAGAGGAGGAAATGGAGCACTTCCGGTTTGCCGTAATCGAAGCACCGGGAGTCCCAGGCCGGGTGCCGGCCCCGCGGCACATCGTGAAAATACTGGTAGAGCGTCCCGTCGAAGCGGCTGAGTCCCTCGACCTCGTTCGAGGCCGCATGGGAGTGCACGAGATCGATCACGACGGCGATGCCCATGCCGTGGGCGGTGTCGATGAGCGCCTTGAGGTCCTCCGGTTCGCCGAAACGCGAGCTCGCCGCAAAGAAGCTCGTCACCTGGTAGCCGAAGGAAGCGTAGTAGGGGTGTTCCTGGACGGCCATGAGCTGAAGGGTGTTGTAGCCGGCGTTGCGGACCCGCGGCAGGACGTTCCGGGTGAATTCGGCCCAGGTGCCGACCTTTTCCTCCTCCTGGGCCATCCCCGGGTGCACCTCATAGACGAGGGGGGGGGCCTGCGGGCGGCGCCAGCGGAGGTGGCGCCAGCGGTAGGGCGACCGGGGCCGCCAGACCTGGGCGTTGAAGATCAGGGTCCCGGGGTCCTGGACCACGCGGCGGCACCAGGCCGGGATGCGGTCGCCCGAGCCTCCCGGCCAGTAGATCTTGAGGCGGTAGAGGTCCCCGTGGCGCAGCCGGTTTCCGGGGAGCCGGATCTCCCAGACGCCCCGCGGCTCGATCCGCCGCAGCTCGAACTCGGGGAGCTCCTTCCAGCCGCTGAAATCGCCGACGAGGAAGACGGCCTCGGCGTTCGGCGCCCACTCCCGGAAGACCCAGCGCGGTCCGCGGCGGTGGAGGCCGAAGTATTCATGGCCGGAGGCGAAATCCGCAAGCGGGATGCGCCCCCCGGTCAGGCGCTTTTCGGTCGCCTCGATCGTCTGCAGGCGGCGCCGCAGGATCCCCTCGTAGCGGGAAAGGTCCGGGTCGATCGCCAGCAGGCGCCGCAGGCGCTCCTCCGGTCCAGGGAAGCGGTCCCGGGGCGTCGCGCGCCGTTTCCGGGCGCCGGCGCCGCCGGGCCTATTCGACGATGAGCGGCCGCTTGAGCATGGTTTCGTAGAGCTCGATGTACTGTCGCGCCGTGCGCTCATAGGTGAAATCCCGTGCGCTCTCCGTCATGATCCGCCGGATCTGCCGTTCGCGCACCGCCTCCGGCAGGGCGTGGAACGCCATCGCCTGCTCGATTGCCCAGAACAGGCCGTTGGCGTCGTAGACCTGGAAGAGAAAGCCGTTTCCCGTGTCGCCGGCGACGTCGAGGTGGCGGATCGTGTCGTGAATGCCGCCGGTGTCGTGGGCCACGGGCAGGGAGCCGTAGATCGGGGCGATCATCTGCGGCAGCCCGCAGGGCTCGAAGCGCGACGGCATGAGGATGAAATCCGAGGCGCCGTAGGCCAGGTGCTCCATCGCCTCGCTGAAGTCGCAGATCGCCACCCGCCGCTGGAATTGGTGGAAGTTGACGATGTCCTGGAAGACCCGCTGGTATTCGCCGTTGGCGACGAAGACGACCTGGAGGTTTCGTTCCCACCAGGTGGAGAGCACCCGGTAGAAGATGTCGGAGAGGAGCGCGCAGCCCTTCTGCACGGGATCGAGCCGCGAGGGCCAGAAGAAGAGCGGGGCGTTCACGTCCTCGATCAACCCCAGGGTGCGCTGCAGGAAGCGTTTGTTTTCGCGCTTGGCGGCGGCATGGTCTTCGGGGCCGTAGCGGACCTTCAGGTCGGAGTCGGTCCGGGGGTTGAAGGACGGGTCCGGCGCGTTGAGGATGCCGAAGCCGCAGCCGGCGTGGTACTTGTTGGCGAGCTCGCGCCGGATCTGCTCCTCGACGAAATCGTGGCGGCCCTCGACCACCTCGCGCAGGAAGGTGGGGCTCACCGTGTTCACGAAGTGGGCGGCGAAGATGCCGCTCGCGAGGAGATCGACGGGGTTGCGCTCGCGCGCCGATTCGTAGTCGTCGGCCCAGTGCATGAAGTAGAGATGCTGCCAGAAGCTCGCGGCGTCGATGCCGCGGTCCTCGATGGCGGCGAGGGTGGTCTTCACCGTGTGGATGTTGTGGATGGTGAAGAGGCAGGGGATGCGCAGCCGGCGGGCGACCGCGGGCAACAGTCCCGTCATCCAGTCGTTGCAGTGGATGAGGTCGGGATGCACCCGCGGCAGGATGTTGTTGATCACCTCGCGCTGGAAGGCGAGCGCGAGCTTGATGTTTTCGTCGCCCGAGCTCGAGTAGACGCGGTTGATGTAGAAGAAGGCACGGTCCTCGGCGAGGTGGACCCGGTCGTCGGGCATCTTGCGCTGGATGCTCGAAATCTCCTCGCGCAGAAACGGCACCAGCCGGTCGCTGAAAATCGAGCGGTAGTCGGGCAGGGCGACGTGGACGTCGGCCCCCTGGTCGAAGAGCGCGCTGACCAGCGCGGCCGAGACATCGGCGAGCCCCCCGGCCTTGGCCGTAAAGAAGGTGGCAAGGCTCCCCATGCGGTCGGGGAGGTAGGTCACCTCCGGGGTGACGATCAGGACACGGGGGTTGCGGCGCTTGTCGTCCATCGCGTCCTCCGGGCGTGGCGGCTTACCCGGCGGCCCAGGTGATCAGCCCCGGGGTCAGCTTGATCCACGGGTCCCCGTGCGGGGTCGCCCGCACGGCGAACCCGAACCGGCCGGCCGCCTCGCAGGTCAGGCGGCACCCGTAGAGGTAGGTTCCCCCCCCGCGGTCCTCCAGCCGCTCCATAAGGACGATGCGGGGGTTCATGAGCTCGGCGTGGCTCTTGAACTGCCCGTAGTAGATCTCGATGTCGACGTCCTCGGGCCGGAGCGGGCCGAGATGCACCTCGACGGTGATCGCCACCGAGTCGCCCACGCGCTGCATGGTTTGGGGGGTCCGCTGCGGGAGGCCAAGGCGGATCTCCTTCCAGTGACGGCGCAGCCGCGCATGGAGCTCCGCCAGGCGCCGGGCCTCGCTTTCGCCGTCGGCCGTCAGGCGGTCGTACCAGACGGCGGACGGGGCGTAGAGCTGCTCGGTGTAGTCGCGGATCATGCGCAGGCTGCAATAATCCTCCATGGCCGCCTTCATCGCGGCCTTCATCATCTCGATCCAGGCCACGGGCAGGTCGCCGTTTTTCCGCTCATAAAACAGCGGGATGACCTCGTTTTCGAGGGTGTTGTACAGGGCCTGGCTTTCCACCGCGTCCTGGTAGGCGTGGTCCTCGTACTCCTCGCCGTTGCCGATGGCCCAGCCGATCTCGGGGCGGTAGCCTTCGTCCCACCAGCCGTCGAGAATGCTCAGATTGAGGCTGCCGTTGATCGCGGCTTTCATCCCCGAGGTGCCGCAGGCTTCGAAGGGCCGCCGCGGCGTGTTCAGCCAGACGTCGGCCCCCTGCAGCAGGTGCCGCGCGAGGTGAAGGTCGTAGTCTTCCAGGAAGACGAAGCGCTCGCGCACCGCCGGCCGGTTGGCGAACTGGAAGAGCTGGCGGATCAGGTCCTTGCCCTCGTTGTCGCGCGGGTGGGCCTTGCCCGCGAAAATGAACTGCACGGGGGCCCTGGGGTTGTTGATGATCGCCTCGAGCCGCTCGGGGTCCATGATCAGCAGGTAGGCCCTTTTGTAGGTCGCGAAACGGCGCGCGAAGGCGACCGTCAGGATGTTGGGATCGAGCGCCTTCTCCACGGCCTCGAGCACCTTCCGCGGGGCGCTGCGGTTGCGGTATTGCCGCACGAGGTGCTCGCGGCAGGTGCGGATCAGCCGCGAGCGGTTCATTTCGTGGGCGCGCCAGAGCTCCTCGCCGTAAATCTCGTCGATCCGCCGAATGTTCTCAGGCCGCTGGGAGCCGAGGTACCAGTCGGGGCCGAGGTAGCGCTCAAAGAGCGCGGCGAACTCCTGCGAGACGAAGGTGGGCAGGTGCACGCCGTTGGTGATGTGCGTGATGGGGACCTCTTCCACGGGCCGGCCGGGCCAGAGGTGCGACCACATCCGGCGCGCCACACTCCCGTGCAGGCGGCTAACTCCGTTGCAGGCGCCCGCCAGGCGCACGCCCAGCACGAACATGGAAAGGGGGGCGTGCTCGTGGGCGCCTTGGGTCTGGCCCCAGGCGAGGATGTCCTTTTCGGGGAGGCCGAGCGTTTCGGCGATGGGACGGATATAGGGCCGGACGAGGTCGGCGGGGAATTCGTCGTGGCCGGCGGCGACCGGCGTGTGGGTCGTGAAGACCGTGCTGCGGGCGCAGATCTGGAGTGCCGTCTCCGCGTCCACCCCCAGGGCCTCGGCCGTCTGGGCGAGCCGCTCGACGGCGGCGAAGGCGCAGTGGCCCTCGTTCAGGTGGAGGACCTTGGGGACGATCCCCAGGGCCCGCAGAGCGCGCATGCCCCCGAAGCCGAGCAATACCTCCTGGATGAGCCGCGTCCGGGATTCGGCGGCATAGAGCCGGGCGGTGATTTCCCGGTATTCCGGCGGATTCTCGAGAATGTTGGTGTCGAGGAGGAAGAGCGGGATCCTGCCGATCGCGATTTTCCAGACCATGGCCTGGATCGGGCCGTCGGCGCCGCGGATGGCGACGCGCAGCTCGTTGCCCTTGGCATCGCGCACCCGCTGCAGGGGGAGGTTGTAGAAATCGGTTTCGGGGTAGGCCTCCTGCTGCACGCCCTCGTGGTTGAGATACTGGCGGAAGTAACCGTGCTGGTACATGAGCCCCACGCCCGCCAGGGGCAGGGCGGTGTTGGAGGCGGCTTTCAGGTGGTCCCCGGCGAGGATGCCCAGGCCGCCCGCAAAGAGCGGCAGGCTCTCGTGCAGGCCGAATTCCATGGAGAAATAGGCGATCGTGTCCGCGGGGCCGACGGGCAGCTCGAAGTGGAGATCGGGGTTGTGGATCCGTTTCTCGAACATCTGGCGGACGCGCTCGAGGTGGGCGGTGAAGCTTGCATCGCGGGCGAGCTTCTCGAGCCGCGCCTGCGGCAGGCGGGCGAGAAAGGGGATGGGGTTTCTCTGGCAGTCGGCCCAGAGCCGGGGATCCATGCGGCGGAAGAGCTCGACCGCATCCCTCGTCCAGCACCACCACATGTTCTGGGCCAGGATTTCGAGAAAGGCGAGGTTTTCGGGAATGTTCGGGCGTACCTGGAAGTAGGCGAACTGAACCATCGGTGGACTCTCACCGGAAAAAGGGGATTGCGCGGCAGGCCGCGGGTTGCGGATCGACCCGGCGGTCACGGGGTGCGATCCATCGGGGCAGAATATCGGCTGGATCGGGAAAAATCAATCTAACGCCTGCGCCGGGGTGCCGCCGGAGAGCTTGAGCCACACCCGGACCCATTCGCTGGCGCCCCAGGCCTGGGCGTCGCAGCCGCGCGGGGTGTGCGGTCGGTCGCCGTCCAGGATTTCCGGCAGGTGCCCCAGGCAGCCGCTTTCGAGCAGCGGAATGCTGGCGGTCAGCCAGGCGAGGGCCGTTCGCCGTCCCGCCTCCCCGTAAACGCCGGCCCAGGCCTCGGCGTAGGCGGGGAAGAGCCAGGTCCAGGCCGTCCCGTTGTGATAGGCCGGCTTGCGCTGGGTGTCCTCGTCCCCGCGGTAGGTTCCGCGGTAGGGCCGCCACGGGTCGTTCCACAGGCGCCCCTGCCATTCGACCGGCAGGGGATGGGTGACCGGCCGGTCGGCCAGGCTGCGGACGGCGCCGGGAACCAGCAGTTCTTCGCAGGCGGCGAGGACGGAGCGGCCGATCGCCGGTTCCTCCACCGCGCCGAGCGTCAAGGCAAGAAGCTGGTTGGGGCGCAGGTGGTCGTCGGCCCGGGCTTCCCGGGCGGGGGTCCCCGGCGCGGCGTGGAGGCAGTCGGCGAAGAACCCCTCCGCGGGGCGCCAGTACCGCCCGATCAGCGAGCGGCGGACGCGCTGCGCGAGATCCTCCCATTCCGCGGCGGCCCCCGAGTCCAGCCGCGCCATCAGCGCCAGGGCCGCATGCCACAGGGCCTGGATCTCGATCGGGTAGCCCTCGCGGGGGCTCCCCGCCGGGTGCTGCGTGTCCATCCAGGTGAAATGGGTCGGGCTGAAGAGCAGGCCCGATTCCGGGTCCAGGCGCACGCCGTTCTTCAGGCCCCGCCGGCAGCCGCGCACGATCGCGGCAGCGACCTCGGCCAGGCTGCGGCCGCCGCAGTCGGCGCGGAGGGCCTCGAGGCCGCCTGCGGCGGCGGCGAGCTCCGCGCAGCAGACGGTGAACCAGAGCGGGGCGTCCGAGGTGTCGCGGTTGCCGGTGTCGGCGCCGCGGATCATGTTGGGGAGGGTTCCGCCCTCCTCGAAGCGGCCGAAGAGGCAGAGCACCGAGCGGGCTTCGGCGAGCCGGCCGGCGGCGATCAGGCCGCGGCAGAAGATCAGGGAATCCCGCCCCCAGTCGAGAAACCAGGGGTAGCCCGCGATGACGGTCTTCAGGCCGTCGCGCTCCACGAGGTAGTGGCCGAGCGCTTCGCGGAGCACCGCGAGGGGGTGGGCGCGGCCGGCAGCGCGCGGTTCGGGGCAGGGGTCGGAGCCCTCCTGCGGGCCGGTGGCGGCGGCGGGGTCCTCGGCTTCGGGCCCGGCCGCGGCGGTCAGGGTCACGCGGCCTCCCCCGGCGAGCGGGGCCTCGAAATAGCCGGGGCTGAAGAGATCCGAATGCGGGTCCTCCCCCCGCTCGGCGTCCGCAGGGCGATGGACCATGTATTCCCATTGCGGCTCGAGCGCGAACCGGCCGGGGGCGATCCGGACCTCCAGCGCGGGGCCGGGGTCGGGCGCGAAGCGGAAGCCGTCCGCGACGGGGCGGACGGCGGCGGGGAAGCGGTGCTCGGGGCCGGTGTAGGCCTTGGTGAGCTCATGGACGCTGCGGCTTTCGATGTCGGGGCGGAGAATCAGGCGCACGGGCACGGCATCCGTGAGCCGCCCCTCGGCGCGGCCGGCGCGGTGGCGGTGGAAGAGCAGGTGCACGGCGTTTCGGCCCGCGGGCATGCGGACGAGCAGCGAGAGCAGCACGTGTTCCCCCTGCCCGCAGGGGACCCGGAACCGCCAGCAGCCTCCCCCGTCCGGAAGCGCCGCGAACGACTGCAGGCAGTCGAGGTTCACCTCCTGGGAGAAGCCTTGGTAGACGAGCCAGATGCGGCAGCGGGTGAGGAGCATCCGGCGGTCGACGGGCCGCTCGGGGTCGGGGTTGGCGGCGAGGAGGCCGTCGTAGCGGCTCTCGAGCCGCCCCCAGGAGATCGCAGCGCGCGCCATGGCCCCCCGGCCGTTCGTCGCCAGCATGCGGCGCGGGGTCTCGAGCAGCTCGACCCGGCTGAACCGCAGGCGCACGAACGCCCCCTCCGGCTCGGGCAGAAGAAGCAGGTCGGCGTCGTCGTGACGCGTGGCTTCGGGTTCATGCACGCGGAGGAGCAGGGCGAGCCTCTTCGGCCGCCGCGGGGGCGGAAGGGGGGTGAGCAGGCAGAAGTGCGTGCCGTCCGCGGCGGGCAGGGAGGTTTCGGCGCGCAGGGTGCGGCCGCGGTCGACGATCCGCGCCCGAAAGGGCGTCCGGCCCCTCAGGAGCAGGAAATGGCCGGGCGGGAGCATCACCTCGCGCTTGAGGTCCCGCGGCCACAGCCAGCGCGTCAGGCGATGGCCCTCGCCCCGCCGCTCGAGGAAGCGGGCGGGATCGGCCTTGAGCTCCGCGGCCGCCCCGTCCGGGTCAAGCCCCGTGGCGTCGATGCCCCCGTTTCCCCGGGCCAGCACCTCGAGCGCCTTGGCCCGCAGCCGCTGGCGCTCGATGCGGGCGGGAACGGCGAAGGGGTCATGGGCCGTCGCCTGGAGCGGGGCGAGATCGGAGGGGTCCGGGCTGAGGCAGCGCACCTGGCCGGCCCCCAGCGGCAGGCCGCAAAGCCCGCCCTCCACGAAGGCCTCCACCGTCTCCCCGGAGAGCAGGTCCACCGCCCGACGGAAGTCCGGGCCGGTCTCCAGCGGGTCCCAGAAGGCCGCGGTCGGGCGTTGCGGGTCGAGGTTGACGGCAACGAGCAGCCGTTTGCCGCTTTCCCGGTCGCGGCGCAGCAGCACGACCTGGTTTCCGCCGCCGCGCTCGACCAGGCGGACCTCGGCGCCGGCATGCAGCGCGGGATGCTCCTTGAGGATGCGGGTGAGCCGTGCGATCCAGTCGACCTGGTTGACGGGGGCGCCCCAGTTGAGGGGCGCCGCATCGTGCACGTCGATCTTCTCCGCGGCGAACCACTCGACCCCGTTGGCGAAGCCGAAGGCCCCGGCGAAGGAGGAAAGCGCGCACAGCGCCGTGCGCATCCGCGCCCAGGCGTGCGAGGTCGCGGCGAGGCGGAGGTTGTCGTGGGTTTCGGCGAAGTGCACGAGCAGCCCCTCGCGCGAGGCGATCTCGATCGCCCCCGGGAGGTAGTGTTCGATCTGGCTGCGGTCGTAGTTCTGGAAAAGCTCCGAGTAGGCCCAGTTGAGGTTGGCGGAGTCGAGCAGGCTGCGCGTGACCGAGATCTTGCCGCCCAGCCCTTCGAGCAGGAAGATCGTCTCGGGGAACTCCTCGCGCACCCGGGCCACCATGTAGCGCCAGGCCGGGTGCGGGATCATGTATCCCGCGTCGCAGCGGAAGCCGTCCACCCCGCGGCGGCACCAGGTGAGGAACACCTCGGCCATGAAACGCCACAGCTCCGGGTGGCGGTAGTCGAGCTTGGTGAGGTCCTCCCACTGCACCCCCCAGGCGCCGGGGACCTCGATGCGGCCCTCCTCGCTGCGGCACAGCCACTCGGGGTGCTCGTTGTGGAGATTGGCGGCCCAGCCGGTGTGGTTGATGGCGATGTCGAGAAACAGGCGCCCGTTGCGCCGGTGGACGGCGTCCACGAGTTCGATGAATTGCTCGGTGGGGGTGGCCCGGGGGTCGAAGACGGCGAGCGCGGGGTCGACGCTGCGGAAACTCAGCGCCGCGTAGGGGCTGCCGAAGCGCCCCATGCGGCCGTAGGTCGTCGGCGTGGGGTGGATCGGCAACAGGAGAACGATCCGGCAGCCGAGGGTTCCCAGGATGAAATCGAGTTCGCCGATCAGGTCGCGGAAGGTGCCCGAGGGCGGGATGACGGTGTAGCCGAGGGCGTCGAGCCGCTGGACGCAGTCCGCGTCGCCGGGCGGCGGCACGCTGCGGGCGCGCTTGTTGGGGCCGAACTGGCGGACGAAGGCGTTGTAGACGACATTGGCGGCGCAGGAATCGGCGGCGTCCACGTTGACCACGGTGTTGGGGCCCGGCGGCCAGACGGGTCCCGCCGCCCCCTCCTCGAGAAAGAAGCACTTGGCTTCGAAGTGGCCGGGTTCGAGCAGGGCGGCCTCCAGGACGAAGCGGTTTCCGGCGGCGGCGTGCATGGGCAGGTCGAACCAGTCGCGGCCGAGGGGGCTCTGCCGCAGATGCACGCTGCGCACGATTTCCCCGCGGGAGATCGCCGCGTGGCCGAGGTTGGTCCGCAGCCAGGCCGAACCCCGCAGGCCCGGCGGGACGCGAAGCTCGAAGCGAAGCACGTCGCCGCAAAAGCGCACGCAACGTTCGCCCGGTGGCGGATCCTGAATGAGGTCGGCGCGGTGCTGCATCGCGGCTCCGGAAAAGGGGGTAAAGCTCTCATCAGTATACCCCACAACCGCCCGCGGACAAAGCCGGACGCGGCAGGCGGGGTTTGCGCTTGCAAAATGGAAAAAGAACGGTAAGCTTGATTCTACGAGGCCGTTCGCCTGCGAATCTGCGCGCCCGGCCGCCCCAAGGAGGCCTCGTGAGTCCTCGGGTTCTGTGCATCGCCGCCGCGGTGTTCTGCCTTGCGGGGGGGATTGCGGGGGAGGCCGCCGCCCAGCCCTCGCGGCCGGCGGCCTCCGGCTCCACCCGCCTCACCCTCGCGCAGGCCGTCGTCTGCGAGGAGATCCGCGACGGGGTCCCGGCGAACAGCGCGATCGCCTTCCCGGTCTCCACGGCGAAGATCTATTGCTTCACGCTCTTCGACGCGGTCGCGGAGGACACCTTCGTCTTTCACCAGTGGTATTTCCGCGACCGCCCGAGCTCCCGCATCCGGCTCTCCGTCAAGGCCCCCCGCTGGAGCACCTTCAGCAGCATCCAGCTGCGGGAGGCCGACCGCGGCCCCTGGCGGGTCGAGGTCCAGGACGCCTCCGGCCGCGTGCTGAAAACCCTGCGCTTCAGCATCACCGATTGAGGGCGCCCATGGTGGAGACGATCTCCTTTCTGGGAACCCTCCGCTGGCAGGACCTGGTCGACATCGGCCTGAACAGCTACATCCTCTTCCGCTTCTACGTCCTCTTCCGCGGCACCTACGTCTTCCGGGTCCTGATCGGCCTGACGATGCTCTGGTTCTTCCAGCAGATCGCCGCCTACCTCGGCCTGATCGTGACCAGCTGGGTGATCCAGGGCATCGTGGCCGTCGCGGCGCTGATCATCGTCGTGGTCTTCCGCAACGAGATCCGCAACGTCCTCCAGGTCCGCAACCTCAAGTCCATCTTCTGGGGGGTTCCCCCCAAGACCCGCGTCGCCCCCGTCGAAATCCTCGCCGAGAGCCTCTTCGAGCTCGCCCGCCGCCGGCACGGCGCCCTGGTCGTCGTCCCCGGCGAGGAGGACATCCGGGAACTCCTCCAGGGAGGGATCGCCTGGAACGGCGAAATCTCCCGCGAAATGATCCTCAGCATTTTCTACCCCGGCAACCCCGTCCACGACGGCGCGGCCCTGGTCGAAGGCGACCGGGTCAGCCGGGTCAGCGCCATCCTGCCCCTGTCGCGCCGCGAGGATCTGCCCTCGCATCTCGGGACAAGGCACCGCGCCGCCCTGGGGTTGACGGAGGCGAGCGACGCCGTGGCCATCGTCGTCTCCGAGGAGCGCGGCGAGGTGAGCCTGGCCCGGGGGGCGAAGCTCCAGCGCATCGCCGATGCCGAGAGCCTGGTCGAGCGGCTCGAGGAGCATTTCGGGGTGGCCGAGGCCCGCGGACCCGAGGCCCGGCGCGAGCGCCTCGAGGTCACCACCGCCGCGCTGGTCTCCCTCCTCTTCATCACCGGCTTCTGGTACAGCATTTCGCGCGGCCTGGAGACCCTCGTCTCCTTCGAGGTCCCCGTCGAATACCAGAACCGCAACCCGGGGCTGGAGATCGTCCAGGCTTCGGTCAACTCCGTGCGCGTGACGCTCAGCGGCTCCGGGACGCTGGTCAAGTCGACCCGGCCCGACCAGGTGCGGGTGCGCGTGGATCTGAGCGGCGCCGGCGCGGGCGAAAACACGATCCCCATCACCGCCGGGAACGTGAGTCTGCCGCCGGGGATCCGGGTGAAGGACGTCTCGCCCCAGAGCCTGCTTGTGGAGATGGACCTCACCGTGAAGAAGGAGCTCCCCGTGCAGGTCGACTGGACGGGCCGCCTGCCGGAGCACCTGATGCTCGCCGAGGCGGTCCTCGAGCCGCAGCGGGTGGAACTGGTGGGCAGCCGACGGATCCTTGAGTCCCTGCAGACCCTCTACACCGAGAAGGTGCCGCTCGAGCGCCTGCGGGAAGCGGGGGTGCTGGAGGTGCCGCTTTCGATCCAGCCCGCCTCCCTCAAGCTCGCCCCCGGCTCCCCGGAGAAGGTCGTGATCCGCTACCAGACGCGACGCCGGGAGTGACCCCCCGGGGGGGGGAGGGGGGCGGCTTCAGAGCTCGAGATCGCCCTCGATGCGGCTGCCTCCGGGGATGACGGCCGGCCGGCCGCTGCGGTTGGTGATGGCGACCGTTCCCCGGATCTTCACCCCGGGCTCAAAGCGCACGTCCCCCTCGATCGTCAGGGACTCGCACTCGAGGAGCGAAGGCGGCTCCTGCGGGAAGCGCTCCGCGAAGAGGTCGTATTTCCCGTAATAGCGTGGATCGAGGCGGATGCGAATCGTCTCCCCCAGCCCGGCGGCCGCGCGGCGGGGGTTCAGAACGAGGCCGTGTTCCGCGGTGAGGACGAAGCAGTCCGAGCGCACGGCCAGGAGGTCGTTGCAGGTCTTGACGGGGAGAAACCGCGAGCGCGGCACGCGGACGGCGGCCGCCCCCTCGAAAAACGATATCGCCGCCCCCATCGCGGTCTCGATCTGGTAGACGGCCGGGGTCGTCTCGTCGCGGGGATCGAGGGTCTTGGGGTTGACGATCATCGGCAGCTCGATCCACCCCCGCTCGCGGATCGCCTCGCGCAGCACCTCGAGGCGGATCCAGACGTTGTTCGTGTTGAAAAAGCGGTAGCGCCGGATGTCCTGAAAGGCGGAGAGCTCCTCCTTCGGGCACTGGGCCGCCTCGCGCAGGATCAGCCGGTGGTCCGTGCGCCGCCGGGCGAGATGCCCGCCCTTCACGTCCGCGGGGGTCTTCTCGGCGACTTCCATGAGGAAGGGGAGCTTGCGGGCGACGAAGTAGCCGAGAATCTCCGGGTTCATGCCCGCCCCCAGGTTGTCCACGTTGCGGATGAGCGCGTAGCGGACCCCCGCGGCGAGCAGGGCCTCGAGGGTGCCCGAGGCGAAGAGGGCGGCGTAGACGTCACCGTGACCCGGCGGGTTCCACTCGAGTTCGGGGTCGGCCGGCCAGACGGCGGGCCGCAGGTCCGCGCGCAGGACCTTGGGGAACTTGTGCTGCAGGAAGCAGAGCGGCGCCGGTTCGAGCGCCAGGCGTGCGAGGGCGGAGGCGGTCTCCGCCTGCGTGTTGAAGCTGTTCATCAGGGCGAGCCGGCTGCCGTCGGCCTGCGAGCGCTGCAGGATGATCTCGAGAAAGGTGAGCCCCGGCCGCACCGGGAGCAGGGACTTGGGCCCTTTCAGGCCCATCGAGGTCCCCAGGCCGCCGTTCAGCACGACCTGGACCGAGCGGGGGAGGGCCTCCCGGCCGGCGGCGGCGAATTCGGCCAGCGACGCCACGTCGGCCAGCTCGTCGGGCTTAACGGGCAGGATCTCCGCGTCCCGCAGGATCCCGCTTTCCCCCCGCGCCAGGCGGCGGTAGTAGCGGGAGAAGGTCTCGATCACGAGCGGGGCGAGCCCCGCGGCGGCCATCTTGGCCACGAATTCCCCGAGGTGGGGCGGGTCATCCCTCGGCGGCATCCGAAAGGCGCTCCCTCGCGTCAGTCGATGGGGACCACCCAGCCCGCCGGCCCTTCCGCACGGCCGTACTGGATGTCGGTGATCGCCTGGTAGAAGCGGCGCGCGATGGGGCCCACCCCGCCGTCGCCCACGGTGATCAGGCGGTCGCCGTAGGCGATCCGGCCCACCGGGGAGATCACCGCCGCCGTGCCCGAGCCGAACGCTTCGCGCAGCCGCCCGCTCTGCGCCGCCTCGAGGATCTCCTCGATCCCGATGCGGCGTTCCGTCACCTGGAGGCCCCAGGCGCGGCCGAGCTGCAGCACGGAATCGCGCGTGATGCCGGGCAGAATGCTCCCCTGGAGGGCCGGGGTCGCGACCTCGTCGCCCAGGACGAAGAAGATGTTCATCGAGCCCACCTCTTCGATCCAGCGCCGCTCCAACCCGTCGAGCCAGAGCACCTGGGTGAACCCGGCCTGATGGGCCTTATGGCCGGCGAGCAGGCTCGCGGCGTAGTTCCCCGGGGTCTTGGCCTCGCCTGTGCCGCCGGGGACGGCGCGCACGTGCTCCTTTTCCACAAGGATCTTCACCGGGTTGAAACCCTCAGGGTAGTACGCCCCGACCGGCGAGAGGATGATGAAGAAGCGATAGGTGTGGGAGGCGCGCACGCCGAGGAAGGGGTCGGTGGCGATGATCGTCGGCCGGATGTAGAGCGAGGTGTCCTTCGCGCGCGGCACCCAGTCCCGCTCCAGGCGCAAAAGCTCCTTGAGAGCCTCCAGGGCGAAGGCCTCGTCGATCCGCGGGATGCAGAGGATGTCGTTGGAGCGGTTGAGCCGCTTGAAATTGTCCTGCGGCCGGAAGAGCTGGATGCGGCCCTCGGCCGTGCGGTAGGCCTTGAGCCCTTCGAACACGGCCTGGCCGTAGTGCAGGACCATCGTCGCCGGGTCGAGGACGAGCGGCCCGTAGGGCTCGATCCGCGGGTTGTGCCAGCCGCGATCGGGCGCATAGTCCATCTGGAACAGGTGATCCGTGAAATGGATGCCGAACCCGAGGCGGGATTCGTCGACCTTGGGCTTGGGGGCTGCGGTCTTGCGGATCGAAAGGGCCATGGCCTCCTCCTCGTGCGCTCCGGCGATGCCGGGCGCCTTCCTCTTCGGGCCGCGCCAGCGGCGGCGTCGGCCGGGCTGACGCCCCGTTTAGCGTGAAACCCGCTTGCGGATCAAGCCGAAAAACGCCGCCGTTGACGCCGGGAGCGCCGCCGGGCTAAGAGGAGGGGCAAAAAACCAACGAAGGATCCTTACATGAACCCACCCCCCGCAGGCGTCATCGAACCCCGGCGGCTCGGCCCCGAAAGCCGTTTCCGCTTCCGCTGCCACCCGGGCCTTTCCTGCTTCACGCAGTGCTGCCGCGGGATCCACATCATCCTCACCCCCTGCGACATCCTGCGGCTCAAGAAGCGCCTGGGCCTTTCCTCGACCGAGTTTCTCGCCCTCTACACCGAACCGCAGCTCCTCGAGAAGACCGACATCCCGGTCGTGACCCTGCGCCTGCTCGAGGAGGAGGGCCGGGAACAGAAGGCCTGCCCCTTCGTGCGGCCCCACGGCTGCCTGGTCTACGAGGACCGGCCCGCCTCCTGCCGCTATTACCCCGTGGGCACGGCGACGCTCGCCTGGAAGGACGACCCCGACGGGGACGCCTTTTATTTTCTCGTGCGCGAGGCGCACTGCCGGGGGGGGGCCGAGTCCCGGGAGTGGACGGTCGGCGAGTGGCGGGAGGACCAGGGGGTCGACGACTACGATCGCGTGAACGCCCCCTGGGCCGATCTCATTCTGCGCAAGCGCTCCTTCCCGGCCACCTTGCACTGGAGCGAGAAGGCCAAGGAGCTCTTCTTTCTGGCGAGCTACGACGTGGACCGGTTCCGGCGCTTCGTCTTCGAGAGCTCCTTCCGCCGCCGCTATCCGATCGCCGCGGCGGAGGCGGAGCGCCTGGCGACGGACGACGAGGCCCTCCTCGCCTTCGGGCTGCGCTGGTTGAGCGAGGTGCTCTTCCGGCCGCCCGCTCAGTAGCTCTCGTAGCAGAGCCCCTTCCGGTAGGCGGGGTTTTCCAGGCGCTCGGCGAGATCCACCCCGAAGCAGTCGGCGACGGGCTGCAGGATCTCGGGCGCGTTCTGCAGCAGCTGGCGCGCGGCGGAGAGGACGCGCTCGAGCCCCTGGGGGGTCATCTTGCCGAGCGGCGGCCGGCAGCCGCCGGCAGGCATGCCCAGGAGCGCCATCAGGGTCTTGATCGCCAGCGGGTTGCGCGCGCGGCAGACGACCTCGCCGAAGGCAGTGCGCTCGGTCGTCTTCACGGTGACGAGCTGGAAGAGCGGCTCGAGCCGGGCGGCGAGCGCCCGCGCCTCCGCGCCGCGCCCGGCGAGCAGATGGCCGACCATCTCCCCCACCGCCCGCGGCGCCACGTTCGAGGCGACCGAGATCACCCCCCCGGCCCGGATCCGCGGGTCTTCCATCATCGCCACGGTGAGGGGGTCGTCGCCCGAGAGAATGAGGAAATCCGGGCCGCACAGCTCCCGCGTGCGCCGCATGTTGTTCAGGTCCCCGGTCGCTTCCTTGACCGTGCGGATGTTGGGGTATTTCTGGAAGGCGAGCGCAAGGTCCTCCGGCAAAAGCTGGGTCCCGGTGCGGCCGGGGATGACGTAGGGGATGATGTCGATTTCGGGGAACTCCCGGGCCACGGGGTAGAGGTATTCGCGGCGGATCTCAAGCGAGCTCGGCCCGTTGTAGTACGGGTCGACGAGCAGCACGGCCCGCACGCCCGCGTGCGCGGCGTGGCGCGTGCCCTCGATCGTCTCGCGGGTGCTGTTGCTGCCGGTGCCGGCGATGCACAGGCAGCGCCCGGCGCACAAGCGGGCGATGATCTCGGTCACGCGGTTGTGCTCCTCCCAGGTGAGGACGGGGCTCTCCCCCGTCGTCCCCACGGCGAGGATGCCGGTTGAGCCCTCCGCCACCTGGAACTCGACCAGCCGCTCGAGCCCGCGCTCGTCGATGGCCTCTCCCTGAAACGGGGTGATCAACGCGGTATAGCAACCGGGTTGCATGGCCGCCTCCTTTCGCTTGTTTTGAATGGGTTTCCGCCTCGGCCGCTGGGTAAGGAAAAGAGGCTCCGAAGTCAAGCGGAAAGCGATGCGGCGGCCCGGCCTGGACACGGCCGCCGATCCCCGCTAATCTGACTTCCCCCGTTTCGCGGGGATTCCCCGACCCGAAGGATTCCGGCCGACCATGGATAAGCCGAAAAGCGTCGAAGAGTACATCGCGCAGCAGAAACACGCCGTGGACAAGAACCCCGAGTGCGGCAACGCCCACTACAACCTGGCCGTGGGCTACCTCGGCCAGCGCCGCCTGGAGGAGGCCGAGCGCGAGCTGCTCGAGGCGATCGAGTGCAGCCCCAACCTCGCCGAGGCTTACGTGCTGATGGGCGGGATCTGCCTCAACCGGGGCGATCTCGACGGCTGCCTCTCCTGGAACCGCCGCGCCACCCAGGTGCGCCCCGGCTTCTCCGAAGGCTACGGCAACATCGGCTTCGTCGAGCTGCAGCGCGGCAACGTCGACGAGGCGATCCGCAACCTCGAGCGCGCCACGTTTTTCAACTTCCGCTACATCCAGGCCTTCGCCAACCTGGGGGCGGCCTACCTGATGAAGGGGCGGATCGACGAGGCGATCGAGGCCAGCCGCAAGGCCCTCGCGCTCGCCCCCGAATTCGCCCCGGCGCACAACAACCTCGCGATCGCCTACCTCGAAAAGGGCGAATTCGCCCTGGCCGTGAAGCACTGCGACGAGGCGCTCGCCCACGGCTACGAGGTGGCCGAGCCGATCCGCCGCGAAATCGAGGAACACCGCGCCCGGCTGCAGTCCGCCGCGGAAGAGGGGAAGTGACCCAGCCCCGCATTTTCCATTTCCTGGAAACGGAACGGTTCCCCGTCGCACCGGATCACCCCGCCTGGCTGGCACCCCTGCCCTCCAGGCGGCCGGAGGCGGCCTGCGGCCCGGAGGACGGGGAGACGCCGACGGTCGGCGACTACTTTCGGGCCCTGGAGGCCTTCTGCACGGGCGAGGGGGCCGCCGTCCTTTCGCGGCTCCACCGCCGCGGCGCCGCCGGGGAGGTCCCCGTGGAGGAGATCCGCGTCTTTCTCGCCAAGCACGGCGCCGCATACCACCCGGCGCGCCTGGAGACCCGCGGCGGCGGGGTGGTCCAGGAGTGGGTCGCCAACGTCGCCTTCTCCGCGGAGGGGCGGCGGCTCATCCGGCGCGAGACGGCGATTCTCACGCGGCTGCACGCCGAAACCCGGCTCCCCTATCTCCCCGAGGTCTACGGCGCGTTTTCGGTCGCGCCGCGATCCGGGCCGCCCTTCGACCTCTGGCTGGGGCAGTGGTTCTCCGGATTCTGCGAGGTTCACCTGCACCGGCAGGGCCCCGGGGAGCGGCCGCGGCTCTTGCTCTGGGATCCGGGGGGCGGAAGCTCCGGCCTCGCGCCCGCGGCGGCGGAGGCGGTCTACCGCGAGGCGGCGCGCATCCTCACCCTCTACCTGAACTTCGAACGCTTCGAGGAGATCGCCCTCTGGCACCACGCGGCCGGGGACTTCGTGGTGCGTCCCGGGCCCGAAGGGGTCGCCGTGCGGCTGATCGCCGTGCGCGACTACCGCCCGCTCTTCGCCGGCCGGGCGGGCGCGGAGATCCCCCAGGGCGGGCTTGCGGCGCTGCTGACGAGATTGCTTCTTTTTTTCCTCGCCCTGTCGCTGCACACGCGTCTTGACCGGCTGGACGGGACCGGGGAGTTCGCCCTGGCGCCGGAAGAGGCGGTCTTTGCCACCCGCGAGGGCGTGCTCGCGGCGCTCGCGGAGAAAGCCGCAGGCCTGCCGCTGGCCGAGGCCTTCGCCGCCTTTCTCTCCTCCTGCGCGGAGGAGGATTTCCTCGAGCTCTGCGGCGGGATCGTCGCGCGCCGCTACCGCGAAGGGAGCCCCGAGCGGCTTCTTTTGGCGCACGGGCTTGCCGCCCACGCGGCGGCCCTCTGCGCCTGCGCCCGCGCGGCATGACCCGGCCCAAGACCTTGGGGGTCTTTGCTCCCCGAACCCCATCCCGGCGGGTCCGGAGGCTCTTTATTTACGAGGCTCTACAAGGAGTTATGCACGGCTTTTTTATTGACAAGCCGGAGTCTTTGATTCTATAGCTGCACTCTGGCTTTTTCTCCGGTTCCCGTTCCCGGTGACACAACCGCGCGCAACCATGACGGCATGGATCCCGAATCGAGAGGAGGTGAGCGTTTTTAGAAGGTTTCAGGGTGTTTCCGGCGGTTCCGACGGTTTCTTCATCAACCTGACACGGAGGTAGAGAGCATGGCAAAACATCCAACTCCCCTGCTGGACCAGCTCGAAAGCGGTCCATGGCCGAGCTTCGTTTCCGACCTCAAAGCGTTGGCGGAGCATCGTGCCCAGACGGCATCCAAGATCGAATACCAGATCCCGGTCGAGGTGGTCGAGGACATCATGGGCCTGCTGGAGCTGTCGTACAAAGACGGCACGACCCACTGGAAGCACGGCGGCATCGTGGGGGTCTTCGGCTACGGCGGCGGCGTCATCGGCCGCTACTGCGACCAGCCCGAGAAATTCCCCGGGGTCGCCCATTTCCACACCATGCGCGTCGCCCAGCCCGGCGGGAAGTTCTACAAGACCGAGTACCTCCGCCAGCTCTGCGATCTCTGGGATTTCCGCGGCAGCGGCATCACCAACATGCACGGCTCGACGGGCGACATCATCTTCCTCGGGACCACGACCCCCCAGCTCGAGGAGATCTTCTACGAGCTCACCCACAAGCTGAACCAGGACCTGGGCGGATCGGGCTCCAACCTGAGGACCCCCTCGGACTGCATCGGCCAGGCGCGCTGCGAGTGGGCCTGCTACGACACGCAGGACCTCTGCTACCAGCTCACGATGGACTACCAGGACGAGCTGCACCGCCCGGCCTTCCCCTACAAGATGAAGTTCAAGTTCGACGGCTGCCCCAACGGCTGCGTCGCCTCCATCGCCCGCGCCGACTTTTCCTTCATCGGCACCTGGCGTGATGACATCAAGATCGACCAGGAAGCCGTCCAGGCCTACATCGGCGGCGAGCTCAAGCCCAACGCCGGCGAGCACAGCGGCCGCGACTGGGGCAAGTTCGACATCCAGAAGGAAGTCATCCGGCTCTGCCCCACCCAGTGCATGTGGATGGAAGGCAAGAAGCTCATGATCGACAACAAGGAGTGCAACCGCTGCATGCACTGCCTGAACGTCATGCCCCGCGCGCTGCGGATCGGCGACGACCGCGGCCTCTCCATCCTCGTCGGCGCCAAGGCCCCGATCCTCGACGGCGCGCAGATGGGCTCGCTGCTCGTCCCCTTCATCAAGGCCGAGCCGCCCTACGAGGAGATCAAGGAGATCATCGAAAAGATCTGGGACTGGTGGATGGAAGAGGGCAAGAACCGCGAGCGGCTGGGCGAGCTCATCAAGCGCCAGGGCTTCCAGAAGCTGCTCGAGGTGAGCGGCATCCAGCCCGACCCGCGGCACGTGAAGGAGCCGCGCTCCAACCCCTACATCTTCTGGAAGGAAGAGGAAGTCGAGGGCGGCTGGACGCGCGACATCAACGAGTTCCGCAAACACCATCTGCGATAAAGGGGGCGAGCCATGGCGTTCATTTCTTCCGGATACGATCCCAAGGAGCCGATGAAGGACCGCATCACCGACATCGGCCCGCGCAAATACGACGAGTTCTACCCGCCGATCATCGCCAAGAACAAGGGCAAGTGGCTCTACCACGAGTACGTGAAGCCGGGCGTCTTCTACCACGTGGCCGAGTCGGGCGATAAGGTCTACACCGTGCGCGTGGGCGGGGCGCGGATCATGACCACGCTGCTCATCCGCGAGATCTGCGAGATCGCCGACAAGCACTGCGGCGGCTATGTCCGCTGGACGACGCGCAACAACATCGAGTTCATGGTGGACGACGAAAAGAAGGTCGAGCCCCTCATCCGGGACCTCGAGAGCCGCAAGTTCAAGGCCGGAAGCTACAAGTTCCCCGTCGGCGGGACCGGGGCGGGCATCACCAACATCGTCCACACCCAGGGCTGGATCCACTGCCACACGCCCGCGACCGACGCCTCCGGGCCGGTCAAGGCGACGATGGATGTCCTCTTCGAGGACTTCAAGAACAACCGCCTGCCGGCCAAGCTGCGGGTCTCGCTCGCCTGCTGCCTCAACATGTGCGGCGCGGTCCACTGCTCGGACATCGCCATCCTCGGCTACCACCGCAAGCCGCCGATGATCGACCACGAGTACCTGGACAAGATGTGCGAGATCCCGCTCGCCATCGCCGCCTGCCCGACGGCCGCGATCAAGCCGGCCAAGGTCGAGGTCGGCGGCCAGAAGGTGAACAGCGTCGCCATCAACTACGAACGCTGCATGTTCTGCGGCAACTGCTACACGATGTGCCCGGCGCTGCCGCTTTCCGACAAGGAAGGCGACGGCATCGTCATCATGGCGGGCGGCAAGGTCTCCAACCGCATCAGCCCGCCCAAGTTTTCCAAGGTCGTCGTGGCCTTCATCCCCAACGAGCCGCCGCGCTGGCCGCAGACCACGGCCGTCATCAAGAAGATCGTCGAGGTCTACGCCGCCAACGCCAGAAAATACGAGCGCCTGGGCGAGTGGGCCGAGCGGATCGGCTGGGAGCGTTTCTTCGAGAAATGCGAGCTGCCCTTCACGCACCACCTGATCGACGATTTCCGCGATCCGGCCTACTACACCTGGCGGCAGACGACGCAGTTCAAGTTCTAACGGCACAAAACGCCGCGGGGGGCGGCGCCGCCGACGCGGCCGCCCCCCGCGCCTCACGCAAGGAACCCGAACCATGGAATACGCGGAAGCAAAGGCCAAGATCGTCGAAGAGCTCACCAAGAAGCTCAAGACCAAGTCCAAGTTTTACTTCAACGACCTCGCCGACATTCTGGGGCTCAAGCCGCGCGAGGCGAAGAAGCTGATCAACGACATGGTGGCCGACGGCACCCTCGAGTACTGGTCGAGCGGCAGCACCTCCATGTACGGCCTGAAAGGCACGGGCAAGCAGGCGGCGGCGGAGCACGAGGCCTGATTCCACCCATCCGGTCTTCTCCCCGGCGGCAGCGATGCAGCAGACCGCAACGGGTCTTCTTCCCCGCCTGATCGTCGCGGCCCTTCGCGGCGGCGCGGGAAAGACGATCCTGACGGTCGGCCTCGCCGCCGCGCTGCGCAGCCGGGGAAAAGACGTCGCCGTCTTCAAGAAGGGGCCGGACTACATCGACGCGGGCTGGCTTGCCCTGGCCGCGGGCCGGCCCTGTTACAATCTCGACACCTACCTCCTGAGCCCGGAGGCGGTCCGCGGCTCCTTCCGCGACCACGGCGCGGCCGCCGACCTCGCCCTCGTCGAGGGGAACCGCGGCCTCTTCGACGGGATCGACCTCGACGGCAAAACCAGCACGGCCGAGCTCGCCAAACTGCTGGAAGCGCCGGTGCTCCTCTGCCTCGACGCGACGAAAACGACGCGCACCCTCGCCGCGGTCGTCTCCGGCTGCCGCACCTTCGATCCCGGCGTGCGCCTCGCCGGGGTGGTCCTCAACCGCGTGGCCGGGGCGCGGCACGAATCCATACTCCGCCGCACAATCGAGCATTACACCGCCCTGCCCGTGGTCGGCGCGCTGCCGCGCTTCGAGGAGCCGCTTTTCCCCGAGCGGCACATGGGGCTCGTCCCGACCCCCGAGCACGGCTGGGCCCCGCAGGCGGTGGCGGACCTCCGCGAGGTCATCGCCCGCCACGTCGATCTCCCGGCGGTCGTGCACATCGCCTCCCAGGCCCCCGGCCTGGCCGCCGTCGGGCTTCCGCCTCCGCTGCCCGCCCGCCCCGCGGCGGCGGACCCGGTCCGCATCGGCGTGTTCCGCGACGCGGCCTTCCAATTCTATTACCCCGAAAACCTGGAAGCCCTGCAGGCGGCGGGGGCGGAGCTCGTTTTCCTGAGCCCGCTTTCCCCGGGGGAGGGCGGGCTCGACCGCATCCACGGGCTCTACATCGGCGGCGGGTTTCCCGAGACCCACGCGCGGGAGCTTGCGGCCAACACGCAGGCCCGCCTGCGCCTGCGGGCACTCGTGGAGGAGGGGCTTCCGGTCTACGCCGAGTGCGGCGGCCTGATGTACCTTGGAGGCGAGCTCCTCACCGGGGCGGGCCGTTTCCCCATGGCGGGGGTGCTCCCGCTTTCCTTCGAGATCTGCCCGCGGCCCCAGGGGCACGGCTACACCCGCCTCGAGGTGATCGGCGAAAACCCCTTCTTCGAGTGCGGCGCGGAACTCCGCGGCCACGAGTTTCACTACTCGCGCGCGATCGACTGGGCCGGCAGGGAGGCGGATCTCGTCTTTCGCATGCGCCGCGGCGCGGGCATCCGGGGCGATCGGGACGGCCTGGTCCATCGCAACGTGCTCGCCACCTACACCCATCTCCACGCGCTGGGGACCCCCGCCTGGGCCGAGGCCCTCGTGCGCCAGGCGGCCGCGTACCGTGACGGGCGGCGCCGCTGAACCGCTCAACCGGCGGATTCTCGAAACCGTGGCCGCGCGGCGCTGCACGCCGGCCGACCTCCTGCGGGAACTGGGCGGCGCAAGCCGCGCTGGGCGCCGGGCGGTGCGCCGGGCGCTTCGCGAGCTCGTCGCCGCAGGCGAGCTCCGCTACCTCCTCGAAGCGGGGCGGAGCTGGATCGAGCCCTCCTTCGGCCGCGCCGTGCGCGTGAGCGCAAGAGTCGTTCTCTGCCCGGAAGGCGGGGGGCTTGCGGGGAGCCCCCCCGGCGTCGTGGTGCGGATCGCCCCGGGCGCGGCCTTCGGCGCCGGAGAACACCCCACGACACGGCTTGCGCTGCGGGGGATCGATTTCGCGCTCGCCGGGGGCGGAGGCCGCCGGGGCCCGGGAAGCCGCGTTCTCGACGTCGGCACCGGAAGCGGGGTGCTCGTCATCGCCGCCGTGCGGCTCGGGGCGGCCCGGGGCCTGGGGATCGACCGCGATCCCTGCGCCCGTTTCGAGGCGCAGGCGAATGTCCGGCTGAACGGCCTCGAGGATCGCATCCGGGTAAGCGACGTCCCGCTCGCCGCGGTGGAGGGCCGCTTCTCGCTCGTCGTCGCGAACCTGAGGGCGCCCACCCTGGCCGCGATGGCGCAATCCATGGCCCGGCGCTGCATGCCGGGCGCGGCGCTGGTGCTGTCGGGCATCCGGCCGCCGGAGGAAGCGGGGCTTCTCGGGATTTGCCGTCGCTTCGGGTTGCGGCGCGTGTGGCGCGAAACCGAGGGGGGATGGGTGGGGCTCGTCCTTGAGCCGGGGGGATAAAAAACGGGCGGGCCTTCTTGCGAAAGCCCGCCCGCTTCGTTTCCCCGTCCGCGGGAAGAGGTTCAGCTCTTCTTCGGGTGGCAGTCGTTGCAGGTGACCGGGGCCTTCTTGGGCGCGTACTTCTTGTTGAAGTCCTTGTGGCAGCCCTGGCAGTTCTGGTGGTAGGCCTCCGCGATGTAGGCGAGCTTCTGCTTCTTGTCGAGCTTGGGGGCGTCCTTTCCTTTCGGCGCCTCGCCGCACTGCTTGTGGCAGCTGATGCAGGTGTCGACCTTGCTGTCGGCCTTGAGGTCCTTCAGCGGCTGGCCCTTGGCGTCGTGGTGGCAATCGCCGCAGCCGTTCGGGTAGAGGTCGGGATACTGCTTTACATAGTCTTCGCTGTGCTTCTTGTGGCTGAAGGTCATCTCGCCCTTGGTCCTGGGGCAGTCTCCGGCGAACTTGATGACATCGCCCACCTTGGCGTAGATGCCGCCGGCGAAGAAGAGGCAGGCCAACGCAACGCAGATCGTGACCACCGTCGTTTTCCTCATCTCCCTCTCATCCTCCCTTGCGCTTGGGTTTCCGGCCTGAAGTTCCTCGATCCTTTAAAAACCAGCCTCTAGTAACCCACAAAACGCCCCTTGTGTCAACGCCCGGGGGGGCTTCTCAGGCCGCTTTTTCCCCCGCCGCGGCCGCCCGCTCGGCCTTGCGGCGGGCGAGCACCCGTGCCGCGGCGATGCTCAGCTCGTAAAGCAGCATGAGCGGGACGGCCATCAGGATCATCGAGACCGCATCCGGGGTGAGGAAGGCGGCCACGACGAAGGCGCCCACCACCGCGTAGCGCCGGTTGCGGCGTAGGGTGGCGACGGAGAGGACCCCCACCCAGGAAAGGCAGGTCAGCACCACGGGCAGCTCGAAGAGCAGCCCGAAGATGAAGAGCAGTTTGGTCGCGAAGGCGAGGTATTCCCGCATGGAGGGAAGGGTGCGGATATAGTCGGCCCCGAACCCGAGCAGGAAGCGGAAGCCGAAGGGGAAGACGACGAAGTAGCCGAAGAGCGCCCCCCCGAGAAAGAAGGCCGTGGTGATGACGATCAGCGGCCCCAGGAGCCGCCGCTCGTGGCGGTAGAGGCCGGGGGCGACGAACATCCAGAACTGGTAGAAGAGCACGGGGCTGGCCACGATTGCGCCGGCGAGCAGCGCGACCTTGAGGTAGGTGAAGAAGGCCTCGGGGATCGCGGTGAAAATGAGTTTTCCCCCCTCGGGCATGACGCGCATCAGGGGATAGACGAGGATGTCGAAGAGGGTTTCCTTGAAGGCATAGCAAAGGAGAAAGCCGGCTCCCAGGGCGAGGAAGCATTTGATCAGCCGCGAACGAAGCTCCGCGAGATGGGCCGTGAACGGGATTTTGTCATCCTCGGTCAGCATGGCGGCGCATTCCTTGGCTGCGCGGCGCGCGGTTCAGGCCCCGCGGCGGGGTTCGTTCGCAGGGGGCGCAGCGCCGGGCGGGGGAGGCTCCGTCTTGGCCGCACTCCAGGCTTCGAAGGCTTTTTTGAGCTCTTCGAGCTTCTGCTCGGAGGAGGGTTCCTCGGGCGGGTTCGCGGGCTGGGGGCGGGCGGGGGGTGCTTCCGGTATGGCGGCGGAGGCGGGGCCGCCCGCCTCTTCCGGCTTGAGGGCTTCGCGGCGGATCGCCTGGTTCACCTCCGTGTGAAACTCCTCCATCACCTTTTTCGCCTCGTTCAGCTCCCCGTCGAGGCGGAAACTTTCCTTCATTTCGGCGGTCGCCTTGCGGAATTCGCGCACCGCCCGGCCGAGGGACTTGGCGAGATCGGGCAGCTTGTTCGGGCCCAGAACGATCAGGGCGACGATGGCGATCAGGATCAGCTCCGGCATGCCGATGCCGAACATCGAACCCCCTTCCGCAAGGAGCCTCCCCCGGCGGCAGGATCGTCAAGAATAACGGATTCTTTGCACCGTAACGGGTTCCGGCGCGGCTGTCAAGGCGAGGCCCGATCCGGCCGGAGAACGAGCAGGTAGAGGGATCCGGGGTGCTTGAGGCTTCCGGCGGCCAGCTCGGCCTCGGGCCCCGCCCCCCAGAAGATGTCCGCCCGGCCGGGGCCGGTGATCGCGCTGCCCGTGTCCTGGACGAGAAGGAACCGCCGCGCCTCGACCCAGGCGAGAGGGGCTGCGGGCTCCCCCGATGAGGGTTTGCGGGTGACGGCGAAGGCGAGCGCCGCCTCGGGGAAAAGAGTTCGGTCCAGGGCGAGCGAGCGTCCGGCGGTCAGCCGGACGCCGAGGGCGCCAAGCGGCCCCTCGGGGGCCGCGCGAAAGAAGACGTAGCTTGGGTTTTCGTACAGGACGCGGGGGATCTCCTGAGGGTGATCCTCCAGGTAACGCCGGATCGCCGGCAGCGACATCTCCTCGGCGGCGATCTTGCCCTCGGCGATCAGCAGGCGTCCGATGCTGCGGTAGGGACGGCCGTTTGAGCCGTCGTAGGCCAATTGGAGCGTTTGGCCGTTTTCGAGCGCGATCTTTCCCGAGCCCTGGACATGGAGAAAGAAGAGCCCGACCGGGTCGCGCACATAGGCGAGCGGCCGGGCGCGGTCGAAGAGCAGCCCCCGTTCCTCGATGTCGCGCCGTTCGGGGTAGGGGACGAGGCGTTTGCCCTCCAGGCGGCCGACGATGCGCTCGCCGCGCAGCCGTTCGGCGAAGTCTCCCAGCTCCACGGTGATCAGGTCCTCGGGGCGTCCCCAGACGGGGTGGCGGAATTCCGCGTTCGGGGCGAGGCGGCCCTCGAGCACGGGCTCGTAGTAGCCGGTGTAGAGGACGCGGCCGGCGCCGTCGCGGCCGGAGGCGCGGTAGCAGAGGTAGTCGGCCTCGAGCTGCGCCTCCAGCCCGCCGGCGAGGGGCCGGCGGCTGATGAGATCCCGGAAGCGCTCGAGCGACAAAAGAAGGTGGGCGGCGGGGTAGCGGTCCGGGCCGAAGGGAAATCGGCGCTCCGGGGGCTGCCGTTTCAGCCAGGCGATGCTCTGCGCGAGCGCCTCCTCGAGGCCGGCGAAGCCGAGATCGTCCTCGAGGCGCGGGCAGGGGGCGCGCTCCAGGGCGGACGGGGCGGCCGGCGGAGCCTCCGCGGGCGGGGGTGCTGGCGGCGGGGCGGGGCAGCCGGCGAGGAGAACCAGCGCGAACCCCGCGCCGGCCAGGAGCCGCAGAACGGGGGACCGCAAGGGGGTCATGGCCGGCGCTTGAAGGTTCCGCTCTTGCCGCCGCTTTTCTCGAGCAGCCGCAGATCGGTGATCTCCATCGCGCGGTCGAGGGCCTTGCACATGTCGTAGATCGTGAGGCCGGCCACCGCCGCCGCGGTGAGGGCCTCCATCTCGACGCCCGTGCGGTCGAAGGCGCGGACCTCGGCCCGGATGCCGATCGCGTGGGCGGGCTCGTCGGGCAGGAAGTCGATCTGGACGTGGGTGAGCCGCAGCGGATGGCACATCGGGATCAGCTCCGCCGTCTTCTTGGCGGCGAGCATCCCCGCGATGCGCGCGGTTTCGAGGACGTTGCCCTTGCTCACGGTCTGCTCGCGGATGCGGCGGAAGGTCTCCGGCTGCATGTGCACGGTCGCTTCGGCGACCGCGGTGCGCAGGCTCGCCTCCTTTTCGCTCACGTCGACCATGCGCACGCGGCCCTGATCGTCGAGGTGGGTGAATTCGCTCATCGCGTCTTACTCCTTGGGAAGCGCAAGGCGGATTTCCCGTCCTGGACCGCCGCCGCGGCGAAGCGCCGCTCCCCCTCGGCGGTGCCGATCAGAATCAGCTCGTCTTCGGGCCGGAGCACCGTCGCCGGGTCCGGGTTGATGAGCATCGCCTCCGGCCTGCGGACGGCGATGACGCTCAGGCCCGTCTCCTCGCGGATCCGCGCCGCGGCAAGCTCCCGGCCGACGATGGGCCGCGGCACGGCGGCGCGGAAGATGTTGAGGCCTTCCGAGACCACGAGGAGCTTCTCCGGGTTGAGGAGGTTCAGGATCGTGGTGGAGAGGAGCGAGGCATAGGACATCACCAGGTTCGCCCCGGCCCGGTAGAGGGTCTTGACGTTGCGGTCGAGGGTCGCCCGGCTGATGATCTGGACATCCGGCCGCAGGCGGCGGCAATAGATGGTGAGGTAGATGTTGAGGTCGTCGTCGTGGGTGGCGACGATGACGGCCGGGGTGTCGTGGATCCCCGCCTGGACGAGAACCTCGAGGTCGGCCGCGCTGCCCTGGACCACCCGCTCGTCCTGCCGCAGGGTGCGGGAGACGGTTTTCTCGACCAGGCGATAGTCGACCCCCATGCGCTTCAGCGTGGCGACCGCGGACATCCCCACCCGGCCGCCCCCCAGGACGAGCACCGGCCCCGCCGGGGCCCCTGTCCCGCCGGGCAGGGCGACCAGGGCCTCGTAGCGCCGGAGCTGCTCGCCCGACCCGGCCAGAACCAGAATGGTGGTCTCGCCGATCCGAACCCCCGGCCCGGGCGGGGAGAAGCGGCCCTCCTCCCAGAGCCCGACGACGTTCACGCCGGTCCGCTCGCGCAGGCGGCTCTCCGCGAGCGTCATCCCCTGAAGCCGGGTGCGGGCCGCGGCCGCCTCGGCGATCAGCAGCTCGTCGAAGCGCCCGATGACGTTCGCCCGGTTGCTGTAGCCGAGAACGCGCCGCGCGAGCGCCTGTCCCAGCATCTTCGTGAACTGGAAGGTGTGCGTGCTGCCGGCGAGCTGCAGGATGTCGAGCGATTCGTCCTGGTCGGCGTGGGTGACGGTCACGACCTCCTCGGAGACCTCGCGGATCGTGAAGATGATGTTCGTGCTCGTCACGTCGTCGTTCAGCACGACAACCAGCGCCGCCTTCCGCACCTGCAGCCGCTCGTAGGTGGCTGGGTCGTCGGGGGCCCCGAGCACCACGCGATAGCCCGCCTCGTGGAGCCGGAGCGCCTCCTCGGAATCGGCGACGAGGATGACGTAGGGGATCCCGTAGCGGTTGAGTTTTTCCACCAGGTGGGCCGTCGGCGGGTCGAAGCGGGTGAGGATCACGTGCCCGGAGGCCGCCTCCGGCAGGGCCCGCGGGGTGCGCGCCCGGTTCTGCTCCTCGAGCCAGGGCGCATAGAAGAACTGGATGAAGGTGAAGGGCAGCATGACCAGGAGGAAGACGATCCCCGTGAGCAGCACCACGATCGAGAAGAGGCGGCCGAGATCGCTCGCGAAGGTGATGTCGCCGAAGCCGAGGGTCGACATCACGGTGAGCGTCCAGTAGAATCCCGTGATCCAGGAGTGCTGCCGGCCCTCGAGTTCCATGATGAAGTGGAAGAGGACGCTGTAGAGCGTGAAAAAACCCGCGAGCACGAGGAGAAAGCGCCCCAGCAGACGGAGGTTGTTCTTCTGCTGGGCGCGGTTCACCAGGACCGCGAGTTCGGAGAACAGAAACTTCATCGGAGACCGTTCGTAGCATGATTCCGTTTCCGATTCCAGAATCGTACGCCCCGCGCTGAGCGCGGGGGTCGCCCTCAAGGAGCCGCATGGAATCGGCCGCCACCGAACGCGCCGCGAAACGGCTGGGCCGCCTGGGGCTGGTGGTCTTCGTTTTCTTCTTCGCCTGCCTCCTGGACACGTGTGTCGCGCGCTTCCGGGAGCCTCTCTTCACCGTGCACCTCTTGCCGGGCGAGCGCGCCTGGGTGGACGGGATGCTTGACCCCGAGGTGACGGAGCTTTCCCAGCTCGGGGTCGAAGCCTTCGACGACGCCGTCCGCCTCCGCCTCGACCGCCTCCAACGCGGGTTCTGGCTCGGCGGAACGATGTGGGTGGGCGAGGTCGCGGTCGATCCCGGCGCCGCCCCGGGGGTCCGCGAGGTCCGGGTGCGGCGGCTTGAGAAGCCGCCCGATGAGCCCCCCGACGGCTCCTGGCGCGTCGTCGTGCACGCGGACGCCGCTTCCCGCCGGAAAAGCCACCTCTCCCTCTTGCGGCGCCACCTCGGCATCGCCCCCGGGCTGGCGGCGCTTGCCTGCGTGCCGCTCCTTGCGCTCATCCTGCTTTGGGGCTGGTTTCTCGGCCGCCGAAAGGAGCGACTGCTCGCCGCCCAGGGGCTCTCCGAAATCTTTCTTTCACGGGGCGTTCCCGAAGGGACGGAGGTCTTCTTTGGGCTTGCGGCGGGCGCGGCGGTCGAGCCCGGCCGGACAGTCGTGATCGTGGATGGCGAGCGGCGCCCGATCGCCCAGGCGCGGGTCGGGAAAACCGACGGTCGCAACGCCTCGGCCCTGGCCGCCGGTCTGCTGACCCCGCTTCCGCCGGGCGCCTGCGTGCGGCTGGCCGCGGAGGATCCCCCCCGCGAGGGGGGCCCGACCAGAAATTGACGTCAACGGGGGATGCAGGCGATGGTCGAGATTCTCGCCCTCTTTGTTGTTTTTGCCGCCTCGGTGGTCATCGGCCTCGCCCTGGGCGGGCGGTTGCGCTCCCGGCGCCGGCGAAAACCCTAACGCGCGAGCGGGCGGCGGGGGGCGTCGCCGTTCGCTTAGAGGAACTGGGGCAGGCGCCGGATGCGGTAGCGGTGGGCGATGCGCCGGCCGGTCACGGGGTCTTCCATCTCGAACTCGAAAAGCTCGCCGGTCTCGATTCCGTCCCGGGCGGCGAAGGTGCCGCAGAAAAGGACGAGGGAGCCGCTGCGGGGGTCGGCCTCTTCGGGGATCCCCTGGAGAAGCTCGAGCACGCCGCGGTTCGCGGCGAGCGCCCCCTCCTGGTAGAGGCGGCGGCGGCCCTGCCGCGTCGACCAGGAGCGCAGGATGAGGCGGTCGAGGTGGCCGCGCACGTCGTCCAAGTCCCAGACCGTGGCCGCGAGGGGTTTCCCGCACATCTGCTTGGAGGCGGGAATGTCGTGTTTCTCGAAGCCGCGGTCGGTATGGTCGGAGCCCACGCCGACAAAGAGGCGGCCGTTTTCCCGCAGCAGCACGCATTCGACCTCGCCCGAGGATTCGGGGCCCGTGACCTCGATCTCCTCCGCCGTGGTGAGGATCGCGGGCCAAAGGCTCATGTAGGTCGGCGTCCGCGAGGGGGCGGGGACGCCCAGGCGGCCGAGCTCTTCGATGTGGCGGCGCACCGCCTCGCGGTCTTTTCCCACCCAGCCGGCGACGACGAGGCGCTCGGCGGTGAAGGAAAGCGGGGTTCTCCCCTGCCGGGATTCGAGGACAAGCTCGAGTCTGCGGGCGGCCATGGCGTTCTCCTTCAGACGTTCCGGGCGAGGAACAGGGCCAGCTCGGGCCAGAGGACGAGGATGCCGATCATGATGAAGATCCCGAGCACGAAGGGCGTGCTGCCGACGATCACTTCGCCGATCGTCCCCCGGCCGCGCACCCCCTGCACCACGTAGAGGTTGAGCCCCACGGGCGGGGTGATCAGGGCCATCTCGATCAGCAGGATGAGGAGAATCCCGAACCAGACGGGGTGGAAGCCCGCACCCACGATCACCGGGAATACGATCGGCACGCTGATCACCATGAGCGAGAGGGTTTCGACGAAGAAGCCGAGCACCACGTAGAGGGCGATGATGGCCAAGAGCGTCTTGAGCGGGGAGAGCCCCAGGTTCTGGACGAAGCGCTTGAGCAGCTCGGCCAGCCCGACCGAGTCGAGAACGAAATTGAGGTAGTTCGCGGCGATCAGGATCAGCATGATCATCGCCGTCGTGCGCACCGTCCCCTCGGCGACTTCCTGCAGGAAACGCAACCCCACGGCGCGGTAGCGCAGGGCGAGCAGCACGGCCGCGATCACCCCCAGGGCGGCGGACTCGGTGGGGGTCGCCCAGCCGGTGTAGATCGAGCCGATCACGATCGCGAAGATGAAGAGGACCGGCAGAAGGTCCTGGAGGCTCCGCAGGCGCTCGCCCCAGGAGGCGCGGCGCACCCCGCCGCTCAGGCCCGGACGGATGAGGCAGATCACGAGGATGACGGCCATGAAGACGAGGGCGAGGAGGATCCCCGGCACGATGCCGGCGAGGAAGAGCTGCGGGATCGAGGTGTTGGTGAGAAACCCGTAGACGATGAGGTTGATCGAGGGCGGAATCAGGATCCCGAGGGTGCCGCCGGCGGCGATGGTGCCGGCGAAGAGCCCTTCGTGGTAGCCGTAGCGCCGGGCCTGGGGCAGGCCCACGGTGCCGATGGTCGCGGCCGTGGCGACACTGGAGCCGCTGGTGGCGGCGAACATGGCGGCGGTGCCGATGTTGGCGTGCATGAGGCCCCCCGGCAGCCAGGAGAGCCACTTGTCGAGCGCGCCGTAGGTGCGGCGGGCGATCCCCGCGCGCAGCAGAATCTCCCCCAGCAGGACGAAGAGCGGGATCGAAAGCAGGAGAAAGTCGGTGCTCGCCGACCAGAAGACCTCGCCGAGCAGCCGGTGGAGCGGGTAGCCGGAGAAGAAGTAGCCGAGCACAAGCCCGAGGGCGAGGATGGCGACCGCGACCGGGATGCTCGCGAGCAAAAGAAGAAGGAGGATCCCGAGGGTGGCGAGCACGATCATCGGCCGCCTCCTTCCGCCGCCGCACCGGCCGCCGCAGGGGCGCCGGCCTCCTCGATTTCCTCACGGACATCGGTTGCGCCCGCCAGGCGCTGCATGCCCGCCACGTCGCCCGCGGCCAGCCGGCCGAGGGTTGCCGCCAGCAGGACGAGGACGGTGGCGAAGAGCAGCGCGATCCCCGCGAACCACAGCCCCTGGGGGATCCAGAGGGGGGTCGCGAGCGGGGTGTTCGCCACCGAGCGCCGCAGGATCGAGGTGTGGAGCACCTGGAAGGCGTAGCCGGTGATCAGGGCGGCGCAGAGGGCGAAGAGCACGAGCGAAGCCAGGTCGAGTGCGACGCGCGCGCCCCGCCCCAGCCGCAGGTAGAGGGCGTCGATGCGGATGTGGGCCTTGCGCAGGAGCGCGTAGCCGAAGGTCCAGCTCGAGGTGACGGCGAGCACGTAATTGGAGATTTCATCCGCTCCGCCGAGCGAGAGCGCAAAGACCTTGCGCAGGACGACCTCGACCGCGATGAGGACGGCCGTGAGGAAGAGCAGGCCCCCGCTCAGCCAGGCGGCCCAGGTCGAAACCCGTCCCACGAGACGGATCAGCCGGTTCATAAGGGACTCCGCCGGGGGAATATGGCCGCGGTGCGGCGGACCGCGGCGGCCGAAAGAAAGGGCGGGGCCTCCCCCCGGAACGGGGGGGCCGCCCCGCCCGGGGCCGTCACTTGGCCTCGAGGTTGACGAGTTTGCCGATCGATCCGTTCCATCGTTCGACGGCGGACTTGTCGACCTTCTTCGCCCAGGCCGGGAGCACGTTCTTCACCAGCACTTCCTTCGCCGCCTGCTCGTCGCCGGCGGTGACGGGGATGACGGTCATCTTGGCCGGTGTCCCGTGGGGGCAGACCCCGGTGCCGCTCAGGCAGGCGACCCCCTCCTGGGTTTCCTTCCCGGTCACCTCCCAGGCCGGGTCCTGGAGTTTTTCGCGGATGAGCTTCTGGAGTTTGGCCTGCTTTTCGGCGCCGAGCGCCTTCCAGCTCTCCAGCCCGATGGTGCCGATCACGTAGTCCCAGCCGCCGATCGGGAGCGGGTAGAGGTACTTCGCCACCTCGCCCCAGCCGGCGCTGAAGCCCGAGAGGCTCCCGGTGACCGCGCCGTCGACGACCCCGCGCTGCAGCGCCTGGGGCACCTCGCTGAAGGCGAGCGTGACCCCGGTCGCCCCGAGGGCGGTCACGAACTCGGAGGTCGTCCAGCCGCTGGCGCGGATCTTTTTCCCCTTGAGATCGGCGAGGCTCTTGATCGGGGTGTTGATGAAGAGGACCTGCGCCGGGTAGGGGACGACGCTTACGAGTTTCACCCCGAAGTCCTTCTGCAGATAGTCGTCCAGCACGGGCCAGTACGCCTCGACCACCTGGCGCGCGAGCTTCAGGTCGTTGGCGAGCGCCGGGAGATCGAGGCCGGCGAGGGCGGGGGAGTCGTCCACGACGTAGTCGGCCACGGTGTGGACGACGTCGTAGACGCCCATCTTGACCGAGCGCAGGACGGCCGGCCCCTTCACGTTCACCTGGCCGATCGAGGTGAGGCTCGTCTTGATCCCGAGCTCCTTGGGGACGACCTCGGTCCAGAAGGGCTGCTCGAAGTTCTTGAACATCGTGAGGTTGTTCCAGCTGCCGACGACGCGCAACTCCTCGGGCCCGGCCGGCGCAGGCGAGGCCCAGAGCAGGCCGACAGCGGCGAGCAGCGCGATGCACGTGACCGTTTTCATGGCGACACCTCCTGTCTGGCGAAATCCTCGTTTTTGAGATCGCTCACGAACATGTAGCCGGGAGCGTGGGTGACGGCGAAGGGGAGCTTCGCCTCGAGCAGCACGTTCTGGGGGGTGACCCCGCAGGCCCAGAAAACGGGGATCTCCTCCGCGCGGATCTCCACGGGATCGCCGTAGTCCGGCCGGGCGAGATCGCGGATGCCGATCATCTCGGGGTAGCCGATGTGCACGGGCTCGCCGTGGACCTCGGGGTAGCGCGCGGTGATGATGCAGGCGCGGGCGACCTGGGTGCGGTGGATCGGCCGCATGCTGACCACCATGCCGCCGCGGAAGGGGCCGACGGGCTCGAGGGGGATCGTCGTGCGGTACATGGAGACGTTTTTCTGCTCCTCGATGTGCCGCAGGCGGATGCCCGCCCGGAGCAGCGCCTCCTCGAAGGAAAAGCTGCAGCCGAGCAGGAAGAAGACGAGATCGGGGCGGTAGACGCGGGCGATGTCGGGGACCTCCTCGCGGAGCGCCCCGTCGACCCACACCCGGTAGCGCGGGACCACGTGCAGGAGATCCGCGCCGGGCGCCAGGCGCCGCGTGCGCGTCGTCCCCGGCCCCACGATCTCGAGGAGCGGGCAGGGCTTGGGGTTGCGGCGGCAGAAGGCCTCGAAATCGCCGGCCCATCGCTCGGGCAGGGCGACCAGGTTCGCCTGGACGTAGCCGTCGCAGAAGCCTGCCGTGGGCCGTTCGAATTGGCCCGCCGCGGAGAGCCGGCGCAGTTCGGCGGGGGTCATGGGGACCTTTCCTTTCTTCGCGCAAGCGTGCTACGTATAGAAACCCGCTTGCGGAAAAAGTCAACCCGCCCGGGGATCGCCTCTCCGGGTTTCGCGGAGCGCAAGGCATGGATACGCGACTGACCGTGGCCCTCGCCCAGGTGGAAGGCCACCCCGACCCGCGCCGCAACCTGCACAAGGCGCGCGCCCTGGTGCGCGAAGCGGCGGAGCGGGGGGCCCATCTCTTCGTCCTACCGGAGATGTTCATGGGGCTGCCCACCCCCGAGCGGCCGCCCGCGCAGCTCGCCCGCGAGGAGGGCGTCTTTTTCCAGCGCATGATCGCCTCCATGGCCCAGCTTGCCGGCCTCTACATCGCCGTCGGCTGCTGGGAGGAGGGGCCCACCCCGGAGCGCGCCTACAACACGGCGCGCCTCTTTTCCCCCACCGGGGAGATCGTCGCCTCCTACCGCAAAATCCACCTCTTCGATGCCCTGAGCGTGCGCGAATCGAACACCATGGCCGCGGGCGACGAGCCCCCGCCCGTCGTCACCGCGGCGGGGATGAAGATCGGGCTCGCCATCTGCTACGACCTGCGCTTTCCCGAGATCTTCCGCTACCTCGCCGCCGCCGGCGCGCAGCTGATCCTCGTGCCCTCGGCCTGGTACCAGGGGCCGGTCAAGGAGCTGCACTGGACGACGCTGCTGCAGGCGCGGGCGATCGAGAACACGCTCTACGTCGCTGGCTGCAATCTCGTGGGCGGAAGCTTCTGCGGCCGGAGCGCCGTTTTCGACCCCTTCGGCATCCCGCTCGCCGGGGCCGGCGAGACCGAAGAGCTCCTGTTCGCCACGGCCTCGAGCGGCCGGATCGAGGCCGTGCGCGCGAAGCTGCCCGCCCTCGAGAACCGCCGCGCCGCCGTCGAACACCTGGCCCTCCGGGCCGGCGGCCGGCCCCACCCCGCGCGATGAAATACCTCGAAGCCCGGGTCACCTTCGAGCCGTTCGACCCCGAAACGGCGGCCGACCTCGTGGCCGCGGTCTTCTTCGACGTGGGGCTGCAGGGGGTCGTGATCGAGGACCCGACCCTGGAGGGCGAGGAGGGATGGGCCGAAGAGGCGCCCCCGCGGCCCGAGCGCCATGCCGTGGCCGGGTTTCTCCCCGAGGACGAACGCCTCGAGGGCCGCCGGAAAGCGCTCGAGGACGCCCTGGCCGGCCTCGGCCGCAGGCTGGGGCTCCCCTATCGCCTTGCGTTCCGCGAGGTGGACGAGGAAGACTGGGCCGAGTCCTGGAAGGCCTTCTTCGCGCCGCTGCGGATCGGCCGCCGCATCGTCGTCAAGCCCTCCTGGCGCGAGGCCGAGACCCGGCCCGGCGACCTCGTGATCGAGCTCGACCCGGGCATGGCCTTCGGCACCGGGACCCACCCCACGACGCGGCTGACCCTCGAGCTGATCGAGCGGCATCTCCGGCCGGGGGCCTCGTTTCTCGACGTCGGCACCGGCTCGGGCATCCTCCTCATCGCCGCGGCGAAGCTCGGCGCCGGGCGGCTTGCCGGCTGCGACCGCGACGGGGTCGCCGTGCGGGTCGCACGCGACAACCTCGCCCGCAACGGGATCAACCCGCGCCGCGTGGCCCTTGTTCAGGCCGATCTCGCATGCGGCCTCCGGGGCCGCTTCGATCTGGTCGCGGCCAACATTCTCGAGCCCGCCGTGATCGCCCTTCTCGACGAGCTCCCGCGGCTTCTCGCCCCCGGCGGTTGCTTGATCGCCTCGGGGATCCTTGCCGAAAACCGTCCTGAGTTTGGCGTGCGTCTCCAGCAGACAGGATTAGCGCTCCTGGAATCCCGCGCAAGCGAAGGGTGGCTTGCGCTGGCCGGCCGCTTGATGAAAAGCAAGAAAAATCAGGCGCATCCTTGACAAAGCGTTCTGATCCGGTTAACAGGGAATCCACTTGTCGCTGTATCCCCACAATTCACGAAACGCTCTGAATCCAAACAGGAGGGAACTCATGGCCGAAATGAAGAGTCAGGCTGCAGGAGACGAAATCGTCCGCGACCGGGCGGAGGCCAAGTGGTCCGATCTCTGGACCAAAGAAGATTATTGGGCCATTTGGATCGCCTTCCTCCTGATCATCGCCGGCCTGATCATTTTCCTGCCGCGTCCGCCAAAGGACATGAACGAAAAAATCGCCAAGGCCAACGCCACCATGGAAGCCGAGGCCAAGAAAGCCCCGTTCAAGACCATCGAGTGGTACAGGGCCTCCGACACCAAGGAAGGCATCCGTGCGGCCAGCGAACCGTATGGACAGACGCTTTCTTCATGGTTCAAGACCCCGGGACGCTGGGAAAACAACCCAATCGAAAGCCTGGTTCTATCCAAGGAGCAGGCGGACGCCGCCAGCGCCGCCGCCAAGGAGCGACACGAAAAAGCCAAAAAGAAGCTCGATGAAGCCCTGGCAGCGGCGACGGCCGCTCAGAACGCGGCTGCAGCCGCCGGGTTCAAAGATGAAAAACTGAACGAAGAGGCACAAAACAAGATTGCCGCATGGCGCGAGGCTCGCAGGTCGGAGTCTTCCGCCCGGGGCCGGGCAAACACGAAACCGTACAACATCATCCCGACGCTGATCGGACTGTGCATCGCCATCGGCCTCCTCTTCTCCATCGGCATCAAAGTCATGGGCAAGCCGGTGGGGAAATTTCTCGTCGGGTTTCCGTTTGTTTTCCTCTTCGCGGTGCTGGCCTTTATCGGCGCGCAACAGAACACGATGCATTACTACGGCTTCGGCGATCCCCTTTGGGCGGTATTGCTCGGTCTGCTTGTCAGCAACACGATCGGCACCCCCAAGTGGGTCATGCCGGCTGTGCAGACCGAATATTACATCAAGACCGGCCTGGTTCTTCTGGGGGCGGAAATTCTCTTTTCAAAAATCGTGCAGATCGGCATCCCTGGCATCTTCGTCGCCTGGGTCGTCACTCCCATTGTGCTCATTGTCACCTACATCTTCGGCCAGACGGTGGTGAAGATGCCGTCGAAGACGCTGAACATCACGATCAGCGCTGACATGAGCGTCTGCGGCGTCTCCGCTGCGATCGCCACCGCGGCGGCCTGCCGGGCGAAAAAGGAAGAGCTGACGCTCGCCGTGGGCTTGAGCCTCGTCTTTACGGCGGTGATGATGGTGACCATGCCCATATTCATCAAGGCCGTGGACATGCATCCCGTATTGGGCGGAGCCTGGATCGGGGGCACCATCGATTCGACCGGCGCCGTCGTCGCCGCCGGGGCCGTCCTCGGCGAAAAGGGGCTTTATACCGCCGCCACGATCAAGATGATCCAGAACGTGCTCATCGGGGTCACCGCGTTCGGGGTCGCGGTGTACTGGTGCGCCAAGGTGGATTGCATCCCCGGCGAGAAGGTGAGCGCGATGGAAATCTGGCACCGGTTCCCCAAATTTGTGCTGGGATTCCTCGCCGCCTCCATCCTGTTTTCCATTCTCTACGAGGCCCTCACCCGGGATGTCGGTACCGCGATGCTGGAAAACGGGGTGATTCGCGGCTTTACCCGGCCCCTGCGCGAATGGTTCTTCTGCCTCGCGTTTGCCAGCATCGGACTCGCAACCGATTTCCGTGAGCTGGCGCACTATTTCAAAGGCGGAAAACCGGTTATTCTCTATGTCTGCGGCCAGAGTTTCAACCTGATTCTGACCCTGCTCATGGCTTGGATCATGTTCTTTAAGGTCTTCCCGGAAATCACGGCGGCCATATGAAAGACCAAAACGCTTCGGGTGCTTTGGGACCGGGAAAGGCATCGCGGCGGCCGGAGAAGCCTTCCGCCGGTTGCGGTGCGCGCTACCTGCGGCTCCTGTTGGGGTTGGTCGGCATCTGGCTCTTCATGTTTCATCTGATTCCGGCGTTGGATGATCTTCCGGGCATCAAAACCGTCATTGATCGAAACAAAGAGTTCGGCATCAAGGCGACCGCCCTGTTTTACAGCGACATCGAGGAAACGATCGATGCCACCAACTACATGAGAAACCAGATTCGTTACCGGCCGGCTCTCTGAACGGTCAAGCTGGCGTCATGACCCGTGCGCCGGGGAACGGTGGATGCCGAAGCCGTCCCCGGCTTTTTTTTGGGGGGGACAACGAGCTCACTCAGGAGAAGACGCGCTCCGCTTCCTCGCGTCGCAGGAGATCGGCGATGGTCTCGATGCGGCTTACGGCTTTCTTGATTTCCCCGCCATCGCCTTTTATCGCCGGCCGCAGGGCGGCGTGGAGGCGCTTTTCAACCTGGCCCAGCCGGTTCACATAGAGAAGATAGTTCACCCGGCTGCGGTAGGCTCGCCGGAGCAGGCCGTGCATGTCTTCGCCTTCGGCCGCGAGAAGGTCTCTGAAATGCCCGGCCAGAACGCCAAGAAGCTCGCGGTAGGGGGCTCGCGCCTCAGGCGGCAGATGCATGCGGTCCACGATTTCCTGCAGGCGGAGGAGGCTATTCGTTTCGAGGCTTTCGCGAAGCGCCTGCATGGCCTGCTCACGGGGTTTGAGGTAATTTTTCCCGAACGCGTTCCGCGCCTCGACGTATTTCTTGAAGCGGAACATGTGCCAAATGATGATGATCGGAATCAGGATCATCCAGACGCTAAGGCGCGGCTTGCCAATGACCCGGCCGCCCAGGGTGAAGGCGAAACCCCGTTCGTGGTCCATGACGAGCTTCTGCTTGCGATCCAAATCGTTCATGGGGATGGGCTATACCCTGCCGGGGCTGCGATGTAAACCGGCGGCAGCTCTCACGGCGCTCGCCTTGCTTTTGTTCGCACTTCCTTTCGCGACCGCCGGCGGACAACCGGCCTTCGGCTGGGAGGAGTTCGAGCGCGCCGTGCGCGACGAGCGCATCCCCCTGGAGGAGGCCCGCCGGCAAATCGAGACCTTCCGCGCGCTCCTCCCCGCCGCCTACCCCGCGCGCGAGTTCGACGGCACCCTCGTTTTCCCCCTGAAGGGCTACGGCCTGCGCCATGTGGGCGGAAAACGCGGGGAGGGCTACCGGCCCAGCCGCTACGAGTTCGTCGGGCCGCGCAGCCGGGTGGGGCACCCCGCCCAGGACATCTTCGTCTACGACGGCAACCAGGACGGCCTGGACGACCGAACCGGGGAGCCGGTCGCCGTCCTGGCCTTCGCCGAGGGGGTCGTCGTCTCCGCCTTCGCCGCATGGGCCCCCGGGCTTTCGGTCAACGGCAACGGCCTGCGCGGCGGAAACTACCTCTGGATCTACCATCCCGCCCTGAGACTCTTTTCCTACTCCGCGCACCTCGATCGGCTGCACGTGACGACCGGAGAGCGCGTCGCCGGAGGCCAAGCCGTCGCCACCCTGGGCCGCAGCGGGACGAACGCCTACGCCGAGCGCTCGCCGACCCACCTCCACTTCATGCTCCTTCGCTTGGAGGACATGCGCCCGGTGAACCCGTATCCTCTCCTGCAGGCCGCCCGCGAAACCCGCTGAGTTCCGTAGCGAACATCTCTGCCAACCCCTCACGGCACAAGATTAACCAAATCACTTTTATAACAGCATTTTAGCACCAAAACCCCGTTTGCGTCTTTTTTCTTGACAAAAAAGCTAAATTGGTATTTGGTATACCACATGATCAGAAATAAGCGCCGCGACCCTCCCCTTTGCCTTCTCCCTCTGAAGCAACCTTCTAAATTGGCGGACCTGGCCTACCAATCGCTCAAAGAGACCATCCTCAGCATGGACTACAACGCCGAGGAGCGTCTCGATGAGCGAAAGTTGGCCCAAAGCCTGAACATCAGCCGCACCCCCCTTCGGGACGCCATCAACCGTCTAGTCTCGGAAGGATTCCTCCGGGTCGAACCGCGCAAGGGCATTTTCATCAACCGCAAGAGCAGAAAAGAAATCATCGAAATCCTTTACGTGCGGGCGGCCCTCGAAGGGGCTGCGGCCAAGATGGCGGCCCAAAAAGTCTCCGAAGAGGACATCTCCCGCATGAGGGAACTATTCGCCGGGTTCAACGATGAGAACATCATCTCCAAGGTCGAGGAGTTTGCCCGCGCCAATGTCGCCTTCCACGAATACGTGCTGCAACTCAGCGGCAACCGGAAGCTCCAGGAGTTCGCGGCCAACATCTATGATCACATGCGCATGGTGCGCCTGGCCACCATCAAGATGGACAACCGGGCCTACAACGCGCTCCGCGAACACCTCGAGATCATCGCGGCGTTCGAAAAAAGGGATGGGGAGCTCGCGCGGACCCTGATGCAGCGGCACATCGAAGGGCTTGCGGTCTATGTGGAAACCCATCGGGGGCTGTTTCCCTTCGGACCCATCCGGTGAAGGCGATGGCGAGGAAACTCCCCGAACCAACCCGAGGAGACCGGATCGAGATGGACCTCTGGAATCCTGTGCACAAAGGAGAAAGGGCATGAGTTCGCAACGGGTATCGCGAAAGGATTTCATCGTCCCGCGCTGCACCAACGCCTGCCCGGCAGGGATCGATGTTCCCCGTTACATCCGCGCGGTGCGGGACGGACGCTTCGACGAGGCCGTGGCCGTGATCCGCGAAAAGATCCCTTTCCCGGTGGTGTGCGCCGACGCCTGCTTCGCCCCCTGCGAAGACGCCTGCGCCTACCGGCAGTTCGGCGAGCCGATCGCCATCCGGGCCCTGAAACGCGCCGCCGTGGACAAGGGCGGCGATGGCTGGCGCAAACGCAAGAAGACCCACAAGCCCACCGGAAAGCAGGTGGCCGTCATCGGCGCCGGGCCGGCGGGGCTGACCGCCGCCTATTATCTTCAGAGCCTCGGCCACCAGGTGAAGGTCTTCGACGCCTTCCCCAAGCCCGGCGGCATGATGCGCTACGGGGTTCCGCGCTACCGGCTGCCCGAGGACCGCCTCGAGCGCGACCTCAAGCCCATCTTCGAGATGGGCGTTCAGTTTCAGGGCGACACCGTCGTCGGCAAAGACGTGACCATCGACGCCCTGAAGAAGAAACACGATGCCGTCTTCATCGCCTGCGGCGCCGCCTCCAGCACCCGGATTCCGCTCGAGGGCGCTGACAAGGAAGGGTTCCTGTGGGGCTGGGACTTCCTCACCCAGGTCGCCAGGGGCCAGGCGCCAACAATCGGCAACGACGTGGTCGTGATCGGCGGCGGCAACGTGGCCGTCGACGTCGCCCTCACGGCGAAGCGCCTGGGGGCGAAATCGGTCCGCATCGTCTGCCTCGAGGCGCGCGACGAGATGCTCGCGCACCCCTGGGAGATCGCCCTCGCCGAAGAGGAGGGGATCGTCATCCAGAACGCCTGGGCGCCCAAGCGGGTCCTGGGCGAGCGCAAGGTCGAGGGGCTCGGCCTGAAACGCTGCGTTTCGACCCTGGATGACGCCTGCAACTTCAACCCCGTCTACGACGAGGAAATCACCGACCGCATCACCGCCGATACGATCATCGCCGCCATCGGGCAGACGCCGCGGCTCGATTTCCTCAAGCCCCTTGCCGGCGTCAAGGCCGAACGCAACCGGCTCGCCGTCGAGGAGGCAACCCTCGCCACGGGCGAGCCGGGGGTCTTCGCCGGCGGCGATGCGGTGACCGGGCCGCTCTCCATCATCGGCGCGATCGCGCAGGGCCGCAGGGCCGCGCAGGCGATCGATCGTTTCCTCGGCGGCTCCGGGGACATCACCGAACATCTCGCCGAGCCGGAAGACGAGGTGATCCTCCGCGACCGGCTTCCCGTCACGCGGCGGCAGGAAATGGCCCACCTCAAGGTCTGGGAGCGTGCCGGAAACTTCGACCAGGTCGAGAAGGGCTTGAGCGACGACCAGCTCTGGCTTGAGGCCTCCCGCTGCCTGGAGTGCGACGCGCGCAACTTCGAGGTGATCGTCAACACCGCGAGCTGCAAGGAGTGCAGCTACTGCGCCGAAGTCTGCCAGATGGAGGTCTTCGGCCCCGCATCCGGCTTCAACGCCCGGGGCTACCGCCCCATGGAAGTGAAGTCGAGCCGGTGGTGCGTGGGATGCCTGAAATGTTTCTTTTCCTGCCCCGACTTCGCCATCGATGTGCGGGAACAGTCGGCCGAGGGGAGGTCCTGACATGAGACGCTTTCTGGAAACCGGCAATTTCGCCATCACCGAGGGTGCCATCCTGGCCGGGTGCCGTTTTTTCTGCGGCTACCCCATCACCCCCGCCACGGAGCTGGCCGAGGCCATGAGCCTGCGGTTGCCCCAGGTCGGGGGCGTTTACCTGCAGGCCGAGGACGAGTGCGCGGCCATGCATCTGTGCATCGGGGCCTCGCTGGGAGGCATGAAATCGATGACGGCCACCTCCGGGCCCGGCTTTATCCTCTATGCCGACCCCTACGGCTGGGCCCTGGGCTGCGAGACGCCGATGGTGGTCTTGAACTCGGGCCGCGTCGGCCCGGTGTCCGGGATCACCGGGGCGCCGGGACAGGGCGAGTTCTACCTCACCCGCTACCCCACCCAGGGCGGCAACTTCGAGACGGTCGTTCTCGCCCCCAACTCGGCCCAGGAAAGCATGAAGGTCGTGGTCGACGCCTTCTATCTCTCCGAGCGCCTGCGGATGCCGATCACGGTGCTCGCCGACCAGCTGATCACCGACGGCATGGAGGACATCTCCGTTCCGGAGACCGAGCAAGAGATGAAGGAGATGGGCTTCCGCCTCTGGCCGCGGAGCTACCACCGCGGACCGGATTTCTATCCGGCGACCGACGCCCTGGACATCCCGCCGGTGCAGATGGGCCACAACACGGGGGCGCTCTGCTCGGACTGGACCCCGACCGAGGAAGGCTACGACATCGAGGAGGTCGAAGCCCACCACAAGCATGCCTACCGCCTGATCTACAAGGTCCGCAACAACCGCCACCTGTTCAGCGACATGCACGAGAAGCGGCATATGGGCGACGACCCGGATCTGGTGGTGGTCTCCTTCGGCACCCCCTCCCGCGTCGTCAACACCGCGGTCGACCGCGCCCGCGCCGAAGGCCTCAAGGTCGGCGCCCTGAGGCTGATCAACCTCTGGCCCTTCCCCGACGAGCTTTTCCGGCGGCGCACGACCTACCTTGTGGTCGAACTCAACTGGGACGGGCAGCTGGTCCGAGAAGTCCAGCGGGCGGCCGCCGAGGGGTCCAAGGTCCACTTCCTGGGCGTCTGCGGGGACCTGCCGACCATTCCCGACCTGATGGAGACCTTTACCAAACTGCTCAAGAACCAGCCCCTTTCCCGCAAGGGCTGGGAGTTGGAGGCATGGTGATGGCATACGCATCCTCGGTTCTCGTCGACAAGTATCTGCGCACCCGGAAGATCCCCTCCACGGCCTGTTCCGGATGCGGGCTGGGCATGAATCACAAGATCATCGTCCAGGCCATCGCCGAGCTGGGCCTGAAGACCCAGGACATCATCTGGGGGACCTCGATCGGCTGCGCCGGAAGGCAGACCTTCGGCACCTGGAAGGGCGACGGCTTCGCCGGCACCCACGGCCGCGTTTACGCCATCGCCCGGGGTCTGCGGGTGGCCCTGCCGCCGGAGAAGAAGCTCATCCTGACTGTGGGCGACGGCGACGCCTTCGGGATCGGGCTGCTGCACCTCATCCATTGCGCGCGCTCGAACGCAGCCATGACCGTCGTCGTCAACGACAACCTGGGCTACCAGTCGACCGGCGGCCAGTTCGGGTTCACCACCCCCCAGGGTGCGAAAACCGACTCCAGCCCCTACGGCATGTTCGAGCACAACCTGATGTCCGAGGGGATGGATGTCCTCGACATCCTCAAGGCGGCCGGGGCGACCTTCCTGGCGCGCCATGTGGCCATGGAAGGGCAGGCGGTCGTCGAAACGCTGAAAAAGGCGATAGCCAACCCGGGCTTTTCGCTCGTCCACATGCCTTACCCCTGCCCGACGAACTTCGGCGCGCGCCACCTCGGCTCCCGGGTGCAGGTCAACATCTACAACTGGATCAAGGATCATGCCGCGCCCATGGGGCAGGAGAAGCCGGACACCATCTGGCGCACCGGCATCTACCACGACGCCCGCGGGGCGAGGCCCGAATTTTCCGAGCACGTCTGGGAAGCGGTCAACCGCATCAGGAGGACGGGAAGACTATGAAAGATCGAACCGAAATCGTCGCCAGCGGCTTCGGCGGGCAGGGGGTGGTCCGTCTCGGCCAGACCCTCGGTGAGGCGGCCGTCAAGCAGGGGCTGCGGGTCACCATGCTCAAAAGCCATGGAACCGAGATGCGCGGGGGATACGTACGCAGCCAGGTCGTGCTCTCCGAAAAGCCGATCGACTCGCCGATGTGCGAGAACCCGGACGTTTTTCTCGCCCTGTCGGCCGCGGCCTACAAACGCTTCAAGGACACCGTCCCCCCCGAAGGGCTGATCCTCTACGACCCCGCCTTCGTGGCAGAGGTGGACACCGGACTGAAATGCCGGCAGAAGCCGCTTCCGGCGAAGGATCTCGCGGTCAAGCACTTCAAGCGCCCTCTCTTTGCGAACGCGATCGCGCTGGGGGCGTTGTCCCGGCTGCTCGAGGGCCGCCTCGACAAAGACAAGGTGCTCGAGAGCTTTCTCGAGGTCATCCCGAAGTACAAGGAGGAAAACCGGGCGGCATTCGAGCTGGGCTACCGGCAGGTCGAGTGAGGATCCGGAGAGCCGGCGCCCCCCGCGGGGTGCCGGTTCCGCCGTTTTTGGAGGCCGAGCGCACGAAAGCGGTCGGCCGGGCGAACCCCTTCGCTGCGGAGGAGAGCGCAGGAATGCAAAGCAAGCTGATGAGCACCCGCGATGCCGTCGCCCGCTTCATCCGGCCCGGCATGCATGTCGGTTTCGGCGGATTTTCCCTCTGTCGAAACGCGATGAGCGTTTCACACGAGATCATCCGCCAGGGGATCGGCGACCTGCACGTCTCAAGCGTCAACCCGGCCTACGCGGTGGACATCCTGATCGGCGCGGGGCTGGTCCGTGCGGTCGAGTCGGGCTGCCTCAACATGGAGCGCCTGGGGCTGCCGCGGAACTTCTGCCGCGCGGTGGAGGACGGCACCCTCAAGTCCGAGGACTACGAGCACCTGGGGATGACCCTGCGCTATCTCGCGGGCGCCCTCGGGCTCACCTTCATCCCGACCAAGGTGGAACTCGGCTCGGACATCATCGCCCACCAGGTGCTCGAGGGAAAGAAGCTGGAAATCGCCCCCTGCCCGTTTACCGGGGAACGCTACGTCGTGTTGCCGGCCTGCACGCCGGAGGTGGCCGTCATTTTCGTCACCCGGGCCGACGAGACCGGAAACGCGCAGATCGAAGGGACCGCCTTCGCCGACGAGTACATCGCCAAGGCCTCCCGCCGCATCCTCGTGGTCGCCGAGGAGATCGTCTCGACCGAGGACATCCGCAGCCGGCCCCAGGAGACGGTGATCCCCTCCTACCGGGTCGATGCGGTCATCCACGAGCCCTGGGGGGCGCACCCCACCTCCTCGCCGGGACATTACGATTACGACTACGAGGCGCTGCAGGAATACCAGCACGCCGCCCGCGACCCGGAGGCGTTCCGGGGCTACATCCGGCGCTACGTGCTGGAGACGAAGGACTTCAAGGAATACCTCGATCGGGCGCTCACCCCCTCGCGCATGCAGCGGCTGCGCAACGACCCGCGCCTGGGGTACTCGGCCGAGATCGCCGAGGTGGTCACCTGCGGCGGCTTCACGGGGGACCTGCCCGACGAGTGCACGCGCAACGAGATGATGATCGCCGCGGCCTCCCGCGAAATCCGCGACGGCGAGGTGGCGATCGTCGGCACGGGCCTGCCGATGGCGGCGACGACGCTCGCCATGCACACCCACGCCCCGAACCTGAATTACATCGTCGAGACCGGGATCGGCCAGCTCATGCCGATGCACGCCTCGCTCTCCGTCGCCGACACCCGGCTCCTCGGGGCGGCGCGGCCCGCCTTCGTGCGCAACATCCTCGAGGCCCTGGGCTTCCTCGTGCAGCGCGGGCTGGCCGACCTGGGCTTTCTCGGGGGGGCGCAAATCGACATGTACGGGAACCTGAACGCCACCTGCATCGGCGATTACCACCGGCCGAAGAAGCGTTTTCCCGGAAGCGGCGGCGCCAACCCGATCGCCTCGAGCGCCAAGCGCGTGCTCATCATCATCCGCCACGAGAAGCGCCGCTTTCTCGAACGCGTGGAATACATCACGAGCCCCGGCCACCTGAGCGGCGGCGACTCGCGGCAGAAAGCCGGGCTGCGGGGCGGGGGGCCGGATCGGGTGATCACGGACCTCGGGGTGATGGACTTCGAGCCCGAAACCAAACGCATGCGCGTCATCTCGCTGCACCCGGGCGTCACCCGCGAAAAGATCCAGGAGGCGACCGGCTTTCCGCTCCTGTTTGCCCCCGAAATCGCCACCACGCCGCTGCCCACGGCCGAGGAGCTGTCGATCCTGCGCACCAAGGTGGGCCGGGTGTATCTGGGGGCGGAGTGAGGGCCGCCGGAAAAAGAGAACCGCAACGGCCCCGTCGGGCCGAGCCCACACCGCAACCTTGCGACACAAGGAGGCTCCCATGAAGCGACGCTTGCTGCTCTGCGCTTTCCTTTGTTTCCTGGTGCTCTTCGGCGGCCATGCCGGCGCGCTCGCGCAGGAGAAATACCCCTCGCGGCCCATCGACTTCATCTGCACCTGGGGGGTGGGCGGCGGGTCCGACCAGATGGTCCGCACGCTCGCCAAGCTGACCGAGCCCATCCTCGGCGTTCCGCTGCCGGTCTCCAACAAGCCGGGGGCCTCGGGGAACTCGGGGACCACGGATCTTCTGGCCGCCAAGGAGGACGGCTACACGATCGCCAACTACATCGCCGACACGCTCGCGACCGTCGCCGCCGGGCAAACCCGTTACAAATCCGAGGACATCGAGTGGATCGTCCGCACCCAGAACATGCCTTCCTTCCTCTTCGTGAAGGCCGACGGCCCCTTCGCCGACATCCACGCCCTGCTCAAGGCCGTCAAGGAAAACCCCAACAAGATCAAAATGGCCGGCCTGGGTTTCGGGACGATCGACGACATCACCCTGCGTTACCTCGCCAGCAAGGGCTACAAAATGACCCTCGTGCCCAACCCCAACCCGGGCGAGCGCTACGCCTCGGTTTTGGGCGGGCACAACGAGGTGCTCTACGAGCAGGCGGGGGACATCCGCCAATATCTGGAGGCCAAGCAGCTCAAGCCGGTCATCGTCTTCGCCGAGAAGCGCTTTCCGGCATTCCCGGACGTTCCCTGTTCCAAGGAGCTCGGCTTCGAGATCTTCATGCCGCAGTTCCGCTGCGTCATCGCCAAGAAAGGCGTCCCCGCCGACCGGGTCAAGATCCTCTCCGACGCCTTCGTCAAGGCCATGCAGACGCCCGAGTGGAAGAAGTTCAACCAGGAGCAGTACGCCGATGAGGCCTCCACGCTGGCCGGCCCCGAGTTCGCCCGGTGGGTGGACGGCGAGCTGAAGACCATGCAGCGGCTGATGAGGGAGTTCGGCATCCTCAAGTAGCCGGGGCTTCGGAGGGGATCATGGATACGTCGAGCGACCGGGCGGGGGCGCGTTGGGCGACCCTGCTGAAAGGGCCGGTGGCAGTCCTTCTCTTCGGCGCCGCGGTCTACCTGTACGCCGACCGCAGCATCGACCTTCCCCCGCCCGGCCAGCTGGGCGGGGCCTTCTGGCCCAAATTGTGCGCCGTGGGGATGGCCGTCGCCGGCGTGCTCAAGGCGTGGGAAGCGATCCGCGCCCGGGGGCGGCCCCCGGAAGAGGGGGCCGCCTGCAAAGACATGGACAACCGCAAGCTCTTCCTGATGATTCTGCTCATCGTGCTTGTGGTGCCGGCGATCGCCATGTTGGGCTTCCCGCTTGCCACCGCACTGTTCATCGGGATCTTTCTCCGCCTCGCGGGCGCCCGGGGGCGCCTCATGCTGCCGCTGGTCTCGCTGGGGGGGACGGTGTTCCTCCTCTATCTCTTCGTCAAGATCGTCTATCTCCCCCTGCCGAAGGGGGAATGGTTTTTCGAGGATCTGACCCTCGCGCTTTACCGCGCGCTCTTCATTCTGTGAGGCAGGGGGAGGCACCCCATGAATGGCTTGGAACTTTTTTGGGTCGGTCTGGCGAACGCGTTTTCCCCGTTGAATTTCCTGATGATGCTCACGGGCCTGGTGATCGGCGTGCTGGCGGGGGCGCTGCCGGGGATCACGATGCTGAACGCCATCGTGCTCGTCCTCCCCTTCACCTACTCCATGGACATCGTTCCTTCCCTGCTCCTGATGACGGCCGTCTACGGCGGGGGCATTTTCGGCGGCTCGATCACGGGCATCCTCTTCAACATCCCGGGGGACCCGATGAACGTGCCGGCGACCTGGGAAGGCTACGCCCTGCACCGCAAGGGCCACGTGGCCAAGGCGCTCGGCGTCGCCATCATGGCCTCCGCCCTGGGGGGGTTTTTGAGCTGCCTCGTGATGACCCTGGTCTCCCCTCCCTTCGCCCGGGTGGCGCTCTCCTTTTCGGCGACCGAGTATTACGCGGTCGTCTTTCTCGGTCTCGTCAGCGTGGTCGTCATCAACACCCGCTCCGTCGCCTCCTCGCTGGTGTGCCTCTTTCTGGGGATGCTGCTCGGCACGATCGGCATCGACGACACGTTCGGCTCGGCGAGGTTCACCTTCAACTCCCGGCTGCTCGAGACCGGGATCAACTTCACCATCGTGCTGATCGGGCTCTTTGCGATTGGGGAAGTGCTCGAGCAGCTTTGCGAACGCGACAAGATTCCCGACCAGGGGCTCAAGGAGCGGCCGAAGGTTTCGCTCATGACGCCGCGGGAAGTCTGGGCCTTCAAAGGCCCCCTGCTGCGGGGTTTCGGCAGCGGCACGATGATCGGGATGATTCCCGGCGCGGGCGCGACCGTCGCTTCCTTCGTGAGCTACGGGATCGAGCGCCAGGTGAGCCGCAAGCCGGAAGAGTTCGGCAAGGGCTCCTGGGACGGTCTGAATGCGACCAGCTCGGCCATCAACGCCTCCACCGGCGGGGCGATGATTCCGCTCTTGACCCTGGGGATCCCGGGCAGCGGGGCGACGGCCGTGATGATGGGCGCCTTTCTCATGCACGGGATCCAGCCCGGGCCGCTCCTCTTCGACAAGGCGCCCGAGTCGGTCTACACCATTTTCGCCGGCATGATCCTCTGCAACCTCATCATGATCCTCGCCGGCTGGGTCTGCTCCAAATTTTTCTCGGAACTGATGCGCGTGCCGGAGACCATCATGGGCGCGTTCATCATCGTTTTCTGCTTCGTCGGCGCCTACGCCTTGAGGAACGACACCTCGGACCTCTGGTACATGGCCTTTTTCGGGGTCCTGGGCTACTTCATGCGGCGCTACCGTCTGCCCATCCCCCCGCTCGTCCTGGGCATCATTCTGGGGCCGCTTGCGGAGCGCTATTTCCTGACGGCGATGATCGCCTCGAACAACGACGTGAGCGTCTTTTTCACCCGCCCGGTGAGCGCGGGGATCCTTCTGGTCTCGATCGGCATGCTCTTCTGGCCGCTCCTGCAGGCGAGGATGAACCGCCGCAAAGCCGCCGTGCAGGCGGCGGACGGCGCCGTCTCATGAGCAAGGCGGCCGCCCGCCAAGGGTTTCCCCTTGACAGGCCGGCTTCCCTTTGCCATAAGGCGGCAGCAGACGCGAGGAAACGAGCGCAGATGAAGACCGGGTTTGAACGACGCCTCCGTACCCGTCGCCGTAGCAGCCGGCCGCGGCCGGGTGTTTTCCGCGTCGGACCCGATTGATCCGACCCCTCGTTTCGACGACGACGAAAACCCCGGCCGAGGCCGGGGTTTTTTTATGCCCCAAGACGCGAACAAGAGGAGGATCCGGCCGATGGCCCAAGAAACGGTGAAGAAGGTGGTGCTCTCCTACAGCGGGGGCCTGGACACCTCGGTGATCGTGCCCTGGCTCAAGAACACCTACGGCGGCTGCGAGGTGATCTGCTTCACGGCCGATCTCGGCCAGAACGAGGACTTGGGCGGGCTCGAAAAGAAGGCCGTCGCCTCCGGGGCGAGCAAGCTCGTCCTGATGGATCTGCGCGAGGAATTCCTGCAGCACTACGTCTTCCCGACGATGCAGGCCGGCGCCGTCTACGAGCGCGAATACCTCCTGGGGACCTCCATGGCCCGGCCGCTGATCGCCAAGAAACTGGTCGAGGTGGCCGAGGCCGAGGGCGCCGACGCCGTGGCGCACGGCTGCACCGGCAAGGGAAACGACCAGGTGCGCTTCGAGCTCACGGTGATGGCCCTCAACCCCAAGCTGCGGGTGATCGCCCCCTGGCGCGAGTGGGAGATCCGCAGCCGCGAGGACGCGATCGCCTACGCGAAGAAGCACAACGTGCCCATCGCCCAGACCGAAAAGGACATCTACAGCCGCGACAGCAACATCTTCCACCTCTCCCACGAGGGCGGCGTCCTCGAGAACCCCTGGAACGAGCCCGAGGAGGCGATGTTCCAGCTCACCGTGAGCCCCGAGAAGGCCCCCGACCGCCCCGAGGTGATCGAGGTCGACTTCGAACAGGGAACCCCCGTGGCCTTGAACGGCGAGCGGCTCTCCGCCGTCGAGCTGTTCACGCGCCTCAACGCCCTCGCCGGCCGGCACGGGATCGGCCGGGCCGACATCGTCGAAAATCGCCTGGTCGGCATGAAGAGCCGCGGCGTCTACGAGACCCCGGCGGGGACCGTCCTGATGCGCGCCCACCAGGCGCTCGAGAGCATCTGCATGGACAAGTACACCATGCGCTACAAGGACGCCGTCGCCGTGCGCTACGCCGAGCTCGTCTACAACGGGCTCTGGTTCTGCCGCCTGCGCGAGGCGCTCGATGCCTTCGTGCGCGTCACCCAGCAGAACATCACGGGCACCGTGCGGCTGAAACTCTACAAGGGCAACGTCATCGTCTCCGGCCGCAAGAGCCCCTTCAGCCTCTACCGCGAAGACTACGCCTCCTTCGGCGAGGAGGACGTCTACAACCAGAAGGACGCCCACGGCTTCATCCAGCTCTTCGGGTTGCCGCTCAAGGTGGAAGCGCTGCTCGCGATCGAGGGCGGCGGCGAAAGCCGCTACCGCAGGCCCGATTACTCGCAATTCAAGCGCGATTGAGGAGACCGTGATGAACGCGCGATTGATTCTTGCGGACGGCACCTGCTACGAGGGGCTTTCCTTCGGCCACCCGGGCGAGGCGGTCGGCGAAGTCGTCTTCCACACCGCGCTCTGCGGCTACCAGGAGATCCTGACCGACCCCTCCTACCACTTCCAACTCGTGGCCATGACCTATCCCCAGATCGGCAACTACGGCGTGAATCCGAAAGATTTCGAGTCCCGCCGCATCTACGCCGCGGGCTTCATCATCCGCGAGCTGAGCCCCATCGTGAGCCACTGGCAGGCGAACCGCAGCCTCGACGAGTACCTGCGGCACCACGGGGTCCCGGGCATCCACGACATCGACACGCGGGCGCTCACGCGGCGCCTGCGGGATCGCGGCGCCCAGATGGGGATGATCACGACCTCGACGGAGCCGCTCGCCGACCTGCTCGCGCGGCTGCGGGCCGGCAAACCCCTCGTCGGCCGCGACATCGTGCACGAGGTGACCACCCCCGCCCCCTACCGCTGGCCGATCGAAAAGGGGGACGCGCAGGAGCCCCCCGCCGCGCGGAAGACCTTCCGCGTCGCGGTCTACGACTACGGGGTCAAGTTCTCCATCCTGCGCTCGCTCAGGCGCTCGGGATGCCGGCTCCAGGTCTTCCCCGCGACCACCCCGCCCGAGGAGATCCTCGCCTGGAACCCCGACGGCATCTTCCTGTCGAACGGCCCCGGCGACCCCGAGCCCGTGGACTACGCCGTGCAGGCGGTGCGCAAGCTTCTCGGCCGCCGGCCCATCTTCGGCATCTGCCTCGGCCATCAGATCCTGGGACTGGCGCTCGGCGGCCGCACCCGCAAGCTGAAATTCGGCCACCACGGGGCGAACCACCCCGTCAAGCACCTGCCGACCGGGGCGATCGAGATCACCTCCCAGAACCACGGCTTCATCGTCGACATCGACAGCCTGCCCGCCGACGAGGTGGAGATCACCCACATCAACCTGAACGACCAGACCCTCGAGGGCTTCCGCCACAAGCGGCTTTCGGCCTTCTCGGTGCAGTATCACCCCGAGTCCGCGCCCGGCCCGCACGACAGCCAGTACCTCTTTGACCATTTCATCCAGGAGATGGAGCGCTTCCATGCCTAAACGCAAAGACCTCAAGCGCATCCTCGTGATCGGCTCGGGGCCGATCGTGATCGGCCAGGCCTGCGAGTTCGACTACTCCGGCACCCAGGCCTGCCGCGCGCTCAAGCAGGAAGGCTTCCTCGTGATCCTCGTCAACTCCAACCCGGCGACGATCATGACCGACCCGGAGTTCTCCGACCGCACCTACATCGAGCCGCTGCACGCCGAGGCGATCGCGCGCATCATCGCCCAGGAGCGGCCCGATGCGCTCCTGCCCACGCTCGGCGGGCAGACGAGCCTCAACCTCGCGGTCGAGCTTGCCGAAAAAGGGGTGCTCGAGGAATACGGCGTCGAGCTGATCGGCGCGCGCCTGGAGACGATCCGCCTGGCCGAGGACCGCGAGCGGTTCCGCAACGCCATGATCGAAATCGGCCTCCAGGTCCCGCAGGGGGAGGTCGTGCGCAGCGTCGAGGGGGCGCTCGCCGCGGCCGAGCGGATCGGGTTCCCGCTCATCATCCGGCCCTCCTTCACGCTCGGAGGCATCGGGGGCAGCGTCGTCTACAACCGCGAGGAGTTCCCCGCGGCCGCCCGCTGGGGGCTTTCGGCGAGCCCGGTGGGCGAGGTGCTGATCGAGCAGTCGGTCCTCGGCTGGAAGGAATACGAGCTCGAGGTCATGCGCGACCGGGCCGACAACTTCGTGATCGTCTGCTCGATCGAGAACTTCGACCCCATGGGGATCCACACCGGGGACAGCATCACGGTGGCGCCGGCCCAGACGCTGACCGACGTGGAGCTCCAGAACATGCGCGACGCCGCCAAGAAGATCATCCGCCGCATCGGCGTCGAGACCGGCGGGGCGAACATCCAGTTCGCCCTGAACCGCGACACCGGCGAGATGGTCGTGATCGAGATGAACCCCCGGGTCTCGCGCAGCTCGGCGCTCGCCAGCAAGGCGACGGGCTTCCCCATCGCCAAGATCGCCGCCAAGCTCGCCGTCGGCTACCGGCTGGACGAGATCCCCAACGACATCACCCGCAAGACGCCGGCCTCCTTCGAGCCGGCGATCGACTACGTCGTGGTCAAGGTGCCGCGCTGGGATTTCGAGAAATTCCCCGGAAACGACCGGCGGCTCACCTCGCAGATGAAGTCCGTGGGCGAGGCCATGGCGATCGGGCGCACCTTCAAGGAGGCGCTGAACAAGGCGCTGCGCTCGCTCGAAAACGGCTGGTCCGGCTTCCACGCCCGCGAGGAGCCTGCGATCGCGCGCATGAGCCGGACGGCGCTCCTGGATGATCTGCGCTCGGGGACCCCGGACCGCATCCTCAAGCTCTGGCAGGCCCTCACCCTGGGGATTTCGCCCCAGGAGCTCTGCCGCCTGACGGGGATCGACGTCTGGTTTCTCGAAAACCTGCGCCAGCTCGTGGAGTTCGAGGGCGTGATCGCCCGCGAGTACGCCGAGAGGAGCACTCTGCGCGCCGAGACGCTTCGGCGGGCCAAGCGCATGGGCTTCTCCGACAAGCACCTCGGGCTGCTCCTCGGCAAGCGCGAGGCCGAGATCCGCGCCATGCGCAAGGCGGCCGGGGTGCTCCCCGCCTACAAGATCGTCGACACCTGCGCGGCCGAGTTCGAGTCCTTCACCCCCTACTACTACTCCACCTACGACGAGGAAAACGAGTCGCGCCCCTCGGAGCGGCGCAAGGTGATCATCCTCGGCGGGGGGCCCAACCGCATCGGCCAGGGGATCGAGTTCGACTACTGCTGCGTGCACGGGATCCAGGCCCTCAAGGAGCTCGGCCTCGAGGCCATCATGATCAACTGCAACCCCGAGACGGTCTCGACCGACTACGACGTCGCCGACAAGCTCTACTTCGAGCCCCTCACCTACGAGGACGTCTTGAACGTGATCGAGCTCGAGAAGCCCGAGGGGGTGATCCTGCAGTTCGGCGGGCAGACCCCGCTCAAGCTGGCGGTCGCGCTCGAAAAGGCCGGGGTGCCGATCTGGGGGACCTCCCCCGACTCGACCGATCTCGCCGAGGACCGCGACCGCTTCGGGGCCCTGCTCGACGAGCTCGACATCGCCCACCCCCAGTACGCCGCGGCCGCCACGGTCGAGGAGGCGGTCGCGGCCGCGCAGCAGATCGGCTTTCCGCTCATGGTCCGGCCCTCCTATGTTCTCGGCGGGCGGGCGATGGAGATCGTCTACGACCCGACGGCGCTCGAGACCTACATGCAGCAGGCCGTGCGGGTCTCCGAGGAGCACCCCGTGCTGCTCGACCGCTTCCTCGAGGATGCCTACGAGTTCGACGTGGACGCGCTGAGCGACGGGGAGCACACCGAGATCGTGGGGTTGATGCAGCACATCGAGGAGGCCGGCGTCCACTCGGGGGACAGCATGGCGGTCCTGCCCCCTTACCTGCTCAGCCGCGAGCAGCGCGAGGACATCCTCGAGGCCACCGTCGCGATCGCCGCGCGCCTGCGGGTGAAGGGGCTTCTCAACATCCAGTTCGCCATCCTCTACGACACGCTCTACGTCCTCGAGGTCAACCCGCGCGCCTCGCGCACGGTGCCCTTCGTGAGCAAGGTGACGGGGGTCCCCGCGGCGAAGCTCGCGGTGCGCATCATGGCCGGGGAGAGCCTGGCGTCGATGAACCTCCGCGTCCCCGCGAATCCGCCCTACGTCGCCGTCAAGGAGTCGGTCTTTCCCTTCGACCGCTTCGAGAAGGCGGACATCTTCCTGCGGCCGGAGATGCGCTCGACGGGCGAGGTGATGGGCATCGCCGAGACCTTCGGCAACGCCGTCATGAAGGCCTTCGAGGCGACCGGCGTGCGGATCGCAACCGGCGGCCGCGTCTTTCTCAGCGTGAACGACAACGACAAGGCGCGCATCGTCCCGATCGCCGAGAACCTCCACAAGCTGGGCTACGCGCTCGTCGCCACCCACGGCACGGCCGAGACGCTCTCCGGCCGCGGGATCCCGGTGCAGCCGGTCCTCAAGGTGAGCGAGGGAAGGCCGAACGTCGTGGACGACATCAAGAACGGGGCCATCCAGCTGATCATCAACACGCCGCTCGGCCACCGCGCGCGGCAGGACGAGTACGCGATCGGCTGGACGGCGATCAAGTACCGCGTGCCCTTCATCACCACGCTGTCGGCGGCCGAGGCGATCGTGCGCGGCCTGCGGGCGAACCAGAAGCACCCGCCCGAGTTCCGCTGCCTGCAGGACTACCACCGGCTGCTGTAGAGACGGCGCGAAGAGGACGAGAGGCGCGATGAACGAAGGGTTGCCGGAGCCCCCGCCGGCTGCCGTGACGGGGGAGAAACGGCCGCAGGTCGCGTACCCGGAGTCCCCAAACGGCGCCGAGACGCTTGACCTGCCGATCCGCAAGGCGCGCGTCGCCGACGTGGAGGCGATCCTCGCGCTCGTCAACGACTACGCCGCGCGCAACGTCATGCTGCCCCGCGGGCCGCAGTACCTCTACGAGAACATCCGCGATTTCGCCGTGGTCGTCGACGAGGGGGCGGGCGGGGCGATCGTCGCCTGCGGCAGCCTGCACGTCCTCTGGGAGGACATGGCCGAGGTGCGCTCTCTCGCCATCCACCCCGCCTACCAGAACCGCGGCCTGGGCCGGAGGCTCGTCGAGCACCTGAAGGTCGAGGCCCTCCGCCTCGGCATCCGCAGGCTTTTCACCTTCACGCTTTCGGAGGATTTCTTCGCGCGCCTGGGCTTCGTGCGCAAGGGGCGCGAGGAGCTTCCCGCCAAGGTCTGGGGCGAGTGCAGCCGTTGCCCCAAGTATTTCCGCTGCGACGAGGTCGGCATGGTGCTCGATCTCGGAGAGGAGGACCCATGAGCCGGATTCGAATCGCCCCCGGGGACGCCTATCCCGTTCCCATGCCGATGACCCTCATCGGCGCGGTGGTCGAGGGAAGGGCCAATTTTCTCGCCGCCGCCTGGGTCACGCGCGTCACCCTGAAGCCGCCGATGATGCTCGCCGCGTTGGGCAGTCACCACACGAACCGGGGGATCGAGGAGCACGGGGAATTCAGCATCAACGTGCCCGATGTGGCGCTGCTCGCGAAGACCGACTACTGCGGCATCGTCTCGGGGAGGACGAAGGACAAATCCCGCCTCTTCGAGGTCTTCTTCGGCGCGCTCGCCCACGCCCCGCTGATCGCCGACTGCCCGCTCGTCATGGCCTGCCGCCTGACCGAGAAGGTCCCCCTCCCCGGCGACACGCTCTACATCGGCGAAGTGGTCGAAGCCTTCGCCGCCGAGCACACCTTGACCGAGGGGCGGCCGGACCTGCGCAAGATCGACCCCTTCGTCCTGGCCATGCCGGAAAACCGCTATTTCCGCATCGGGGAGCCCGTGGGGCGCGCCTGGAGCGCGGGGAAAGCCCTTTCCGGCTGATCCACGGAAAGCTCCCCCGGCGCGCCGCGTGCGCTCAGAAGCCGGGGATCTGCCGCGGGAAGTAGTCCTCGAGGGACCCCTCGCGGTAGACATCCGCCGTGGCGCAGTGGAGCCCGCCGCCGAAGGCCGCCACGTCCCAGAACGGCACGGGGATCACCTCGAACCCCAGCCGGTCGAGCTGCTCCATCTGCTCCACTTCCGAGGCCTCGACGCAGACGGTCTTGGGGTCGAGGACGAGCACGTTCATCGAAAGCCACACGCTGCAGAAGGAGAGCTTTGCCTTCTTGTCGTGGGCGGGTTTGGCGCACTCGACGATCTCCCAGCCGTTTTTGCGGAAGAGTTCGACCAGCTCGGGGGTGAGCGGCTTGCGCACGCGGTTGGAGAGGGCCAGCCCCGGCCGCAGCGGCACGAAAGTCGCGTCGATGTGCATCGGCTGGTCTTCCTGGAAGATCACGGAGTGGATGCGGTGGCCGGGGAAGTGGCGCCGCAGCCAGTCGATCCCGGCGGCATTCGTCACCGTGGACTGCTGGACGAAGAGGTCCCGGCCGCAGCGGGCGACGTCGGCGGCGTCGAAGCAGGGCTCGACCTCGGTGAGGATCCAGTCGCGCCGCCGGGTGCGCTCGAGTTTTTCCTCCTCGCTCAGGCTGTGGAAGATCTTCCAGTAGTCCTTCTTGTAGGTGCGCTCGGTCAGCCGCGGCTTGGGGGCGGCCTCCCAGCGGAACTCGGGGTCCTCGCGGAAGTAGCGCTCGAGGAGCGGCCGGTAGGCGAGGTACTCGAACCAGCGGCTGCGGTAGGACATGGTCGCCTCGAGGATCTCATGGCCGACCGTGAGCAGGACGTCGCGCGGCGGCATGCAGCCGAACATGCTCTCCTGCCGCCAGTCGGGGGTCTCGACCGGCCGGCTGAAGTCGAGCGGGGTGGGGCGGTCGACGCGGATGCCCCGCCGTTCGAGCAGGGCGGCGAAGTGGTCGAGCTGCTCGTTCGCCTTGTCCTCCATCTCCTTGGGGAGCCTGCCCCAGGTCCCGCGAGGGAAGCCGTACTCGGGCCAGTCGCGGTCGACGGCGGGCTCGGGGGCCTGAACCATGGTGCCGTCGGCGCGGCCGACGATGACGTGCCGCAGGGGGTCCCATTCGTTCCAGGAGCAAACCTTGGTGTGCATGGCGATATCCTTTCGTTTCGGCCTGGTTCCGCATCCGCCGCCCGGCGGCGACGGCGGCCTGAGCGGCGGCCTCGGCAAGACGGGGGTGGCGTTCGCGACGGACGGGGGGTGCGTTTCAGGGCCCTTTGAGGTGTTTCACGAGATGGCCCAGTTCCGGGAAGATGAGCCGCTCGCAGGCGAGCCGGCAGGCGCCCAGGCTGCCCGGCATGCAGAAGACGGCCGTGTGGCCGATGACCCCGGCGGTGGCCCGCGAGAGCATCGCCGCCGGGCCGATCTCCTGCAGGCTGAGTTGGGCGAAGAGCGGGCCGAAGGCGCTCAGCGTCTTCGTAAAGAGGGGAGCCAGGGCCTCGATGGTCACGTCCTGCGGGGTGATGCCCGTCCCGCCGGTGACGAGGAGGACCTCGATCCCCGGGGTTTCGCTGATTTCGCGCACGGTCATGGCCAGGGCGGCGGCGTCGTCGGGGACCACGCGGTGCAGGGCCACGCGGTGTCCGCGGGCCTCGGCCGCCTGGCGGATCCAGCGGCCGCTTTCGTCCTCGGCAAGCGTCCGGGTCGTGGAGACGCTGAGAACGGCGACGGTCACGCTGCGGGGGGCCCCGTGCTTGTGCTCGGCGGTACCCATGGTCGGCTGTCCTTTCCAGAACCCTCGATCGAGGGCGACGGCCCCAGGATGTATCCCAAAAGGCACCCCGGAATCAATCCGATTCCGGGCGGTCCTTGAACTCGGCGAGCGGCTCGACTATCCTCGGCCGCGTGGGGGAGGGGCCCATGTCTCAGCCCTGCACGGGCGTCATTCTGGCCGGCGGCTTGAGCACCCGCTACGGCGGCTGCAACAAGGCCCTGCTGCGGGTGGGGGGGGTGCGCATTCTCGACCGCCTCTTCGAGGCCTTCGAGGGCCTCTTCGACGAGATCATCCTGGTCACCAACCGCCCCGAGGAGTTCCTCGCGTGGGACGCCCTCATCGTGACCGACCTCTTTCCCGTGCGCAGCTCGCTCACCGGGATCCACACGGGTCTTTTCTACGCCGGCCGGCCCCATGCCTTCTTCGCCGCCTGTGACACGCCCTTTTTGCAGCGCGGGGTGATCGAGGCCGTCCTGGAAAGGATCGAGCCCGGCGTGGATCTCGTCATCCCCCACACCGCCGCGGGCCTCGAGCCGCTTTGCGCGGCCTACTCGAAGCGCTGCCTGCGGGCCGTGGAGGACCACCTCCGGCGGGGGCTCTTCAAGATCCAGTGGGCGCTTGCGGGCAAGAGGATTCGTGAGATCCCCGAGGAGGTCCTGCGGAGAAGCGACCCCGACCTGCGCTCCTTCTTCAACGTCAACACCCCCGAGGACCTCGTCCGGGCCGAGGCCCTCCTCGCGGGCACACCGGCGGGAGGCGGGGCGTGAACCTGCAGGCGCTCGTGGAGAGGATCCGCAGCCGCCCCGACTTCCCCCGCGCGGGCATGATCCTCGTGCACAACGGGGTCGTGCGCGAGACCGCCCGCGACGGAAGGCGCGTGCGGAGCCTTCGCGTCGCCGTGGACCGCGAGCGCCTCGCGCTCCTGCTCGGGCGGCAGCGGCGCCGCCCCGGCATCCTCGACGTGCAGGTCGAGATCGCCGAGGGCCGCGAGCTCGCCGTGGGCGAGGACGTGATGCTGCTCGCCGTGGCGGGTGAGGTGCGCGAAAACGTGATCGCCGTTCTCGCCGAGACCCTCGAGCTCATCAAAACCACGATCACGCACAAAGTCGAGACCTTCGCCTGAAGACATCAGGCGAAGGCCCTCCCCGCCAGGAAGCCCGCCGCGGCGACGAGCGTGGTCAGGACCGTTCCCCACGCCAGGTCCACGACCGTCACGACGAGCGGCCAGTCGCGCGCGGTGGCGAGGTTGGTGAGGTCGTAGGTCGCGTAGGCGACCAGGCCGAAGAGGGCGCCGCGGGCGAGGGTGCGGCCGAGCGCGCCGGCCTCGAGCCCCGGCAGGACGACAAAGACGAGGATCCCCAGGATGAAGAGCAGGTAGAAGAGGATCGCCGCCGCCCAGTTGGGCTCCGCCGCGAGCCAGTGCCCCAGGTGCTTGCGGTAGAAGCCCCGGGCGACCCAGCCCAGCCAGAGCATGTCCACGGCGAAGAACACGACCAGCATCGCCGCATAGACCTTAAACGCGTAAACCATCCTTCGGGTTCTCCTTCCGCACGGGCTGCATTAAGGACAAAAGATGCGACGGCTCGGGCGGAAGGCAACACCCGCCGGAGGAAACGCACCCCAGGGGCGGCCTCGATGGCGATCAGGCGCCCGGCGGGGGGGCCTCGTCGGCGATGGGGGAGGCCACCGCCGCCAGGGTCTCCAGGCGGTGGTGGCAGAGGATCCGGTGTCCCGGCAGAGGCTCGAGCACGGGGGGGGCGACCGTACGGCAGATCTCCCCCAGGAGCCGCGGGCAGCGGCCCTGGAAGCGGCATCCCCGGCCGGCGAACTCCGGCGCGGGCCCCTCTTCCCGCAGCCGAATGCGCGCGCGCTCGCCGTCGATCCGGGGGACGGCGGACAGCAGGGCCTCGGTGTAGGGGTGGAAGGGGGGGCGAAGCACCTGGGCGATCGTTCCTTCCTCGCAGATTCCTCCGCGGTACATCACCATCACGCGGTGGGCGAGGTGGGCGACGACCGAGAGGTCGTGGGTGATGAAGAGAAAGGCGAGCCCCAGCTCCCGGCGCAGGTCTTCCAGCAGGTTGAGCACGGCCGCCTGCACGGAGACGTCGAGCGCCGATACGGCCTCGTCGCAAACGAGGAAACGCGGGGAGGTGGCGAGCGCGCGGGCGATGCCAACCCGCTGCTTTTCCCCGCCGCTCAATTGGTGCGGGTAGCGCGAGGCATAGGACGGCGAAAGGCGCACCATGTCCAGAAGTTCCCCCACGCGCCGGCGGAGCCCCGCGCCCGAGGCGATCCGGAAGCGCTCGAGGGGGCGGCCGATGATCTCGCCCACGGTCTTGCGCGGGTTGAGGGAGGAGTCCGGGTTCTGAAAGACGATCTGGGCCGCCCGCCGCACCGGCCGCAGCTTCCTTTCGGGGGCCCGGGCGATGGCGCGGCCGTCGATTACGATCTCGCCCTCGTCGGGGTCGATCAGCCGCAGGATCGTGCGGCCCAGCGTGGTTTTGCCGCACCCCGACTCGCCCACGAGCCCGAGAACCTCGCCGGGGGCGATCGCCAGCGAGACGCCGTCGAGCGCCCGCAGAAATTTCGGCTCCCACGCGGGGCGGGGCCACCCCTGGCCTTCGGGCTTTTCCCAGACCAGCGCGTCCCAGAACCCCCCCAGCCGGTAGCGCTTCCTCAGATCGCGGACGACCACCAGCGGCGCGACGGCCTGATCCGCCGGCTCGTCCCCCCGTGCGGCGGGCCTCCCGTTCCCGCCCGCGGCCTCCTCCCAGGCAACGCCCCGGATCTCCTGCGCCTTCCAGCAGCGGACCGAACGCTCCGGGCCGGGGGAGGAAAGCAGGGGCGACTGCTCGCCGCAGCGTCTGTCGCCGTAGGGGCAGCGCGGGTGGAACAGGCACCCCGGCGGCGGCTTTTCCAGGTCGGGGAGGGTGCCCGGGATCGGGGAGAGGCGCTTGCGGGGGCCGAGGGCGAGCCGCGGCAGGCTGGCGAGCAGGCCGCGCGTGTAGGGGTGGGCCGGGTCGCGGAAGACGGCTTTCGTGGGGCCCGTCTCGCAGACCTCCCCCGCGTAGAGGATGCAGACCGAGTCGCACAGGCGATGGATGACGCCCAGGTTGTGGGAGATGAAGAGGATGGAAAGCCGCCGGGATCGGCGCAGGCTCTCGAACAGGTCGAGGATCTGGGCCTCGATGGTGACGTCGAGGGCGGTGGTGGGCTCATCCAGGATGAGCAGTTCGGGTTCGGCGGCGAGGGCCGTGGCGATCAGGGCCCGCTGCTGCATGCCTCCCGAGAGCTGGTGGGGATAGGAACGGGCGACGACCTCCGGCCGGGGGATCCCCACCTGGTGAAGAAGGCCGATCGCCGCGGCCAGGGCCTCGGATTCCGCAAGCCCCCGGTGGAAGACCATGGGCTCGGCCACCTGGCGCCCGACCGGGAGCGAGGGGTTGAGCGCCGTGAAGGGGTCCTGGAAGACGATCGCCATCGCGCCGCCGCGAAGCCGCCGCCTTTCCTCGGGCGAAAGGGAAAGAAGATCCCGGCCCCCGAAGCGCAGCCGGCGCGCGGAAAGGGCGGCCTCCGGGCCGAGGAGGCCCAGGAGGGCGAGGGCGACCGTGCTCTTGCCCGAGCCGGATTCGCCCGCCAGCCCCAGGGCCTCCCCCGGCTGCAGGCGGAAGGAGACCCCGCTCAGGGCCCGCAGCGTGCCCCCGGCGGTGGCGTAGGAGACACAGAGCCCCTCGATCTCGAGAAGGGGGGGGGAAGGCGGGGAGGCCATCAGGCGCCTCCGTGGCGGAGCCGGGGGTCGAGCCATTCCCGCAGGCCGTCGCCCAGGAGGTTGATCCCCACGACGGTGAGGCACATGACGAGCCCCGGGAAGACCGCCATCCACCAGGCCTGGTCGAGGTAGGAGCGGGCCTCGCTGATCATGAGGCCCCAGTCCGAGCTGGGCGGTTGGGCGCCCATGCCCAGAAAGGAGAGGGCGGCGCCGAGGAGAATCGCGAAAGTGACCCGGAGGCTCGCCTCCACGATGATCGGCGGCCAGGCGTTCGGCAGGATTTCGCGGAAGAGAATATAGCCGGCGTTTTCCCCGCGGGCGCGGGCGGCGAGGATGAACTCCTCCTGGGCGAGCTCGAGGGTGACCGACCGGGTGACGCGCACGATCGCCGGGATGTAGACGATGCCCACGGCGAGCACCGTTTTCCAGAGGCTGGGTGGGGTGACCGCCAGGATGAGCAGCCCGAGGATGACCGGCGGGAAAGACATCAGCAGGTCCATGAGGCGCATGAGCCACTCGTCGATCCGGCCGCGGAAGAAGCCGGCGGTCAACCCGAGGGCGACGCCGCAGAAGAGGCTCACCGCGGTCGCCGCGACCCCCATGAAGAGGGAAATCCGGGATCCTGCCAAGACGCGGCTGAAGACGTCGCGGCCGTACTCGTCGGTGCCGAACCAGTAGACGGCGTCCGGCGCCTTCAGACGGTCGCGGATGTGGAACTCGTCGTAGGGGAACGGGGCGACCCAGGGCCCGACCAGCGCCGCTGCGGCGATCACCAGCACGAGGGCGGCGCCGGCGAGGAGGTTTCCGGGGAGGCGGCGCCGCGCGCCGGGCTCAGGAGGTCCTGCGGGCATAGCGGATCCGGGGGTTCAGGGCGGCGTAGAGCAGGTCGGCCGCAAGGTTGGCAAGGCAATAGATGGCCGTGATGACCAGCAGCGTGGCCTGGATGAGCGGCAAGTCCCGGCGCTCGATGGCGAAGGCGACCAGCCGGCCGAGCCCGGGGAAGGCGAAGACGGTTTCCACGACGACGATCCCGCCGAAGAGCCAGCCCACGTCGATCGCCAGCACCGTGATCGTGGGCAGCAGCGCGTTCCGCAGGGCGTGCCGGAAGAGGATCACCCGTTCCGGCAGGCCTTTGGCGCGGGCGGCGAGCACGTAGCGGGAGCGCAGGGTCTCGAGCATGGAGGAGCGCGTGAGGCGGGAGACGTGGGCGATCAGCGTGAAGGTGAGGGTCAGGGTGGGGCCGATCAGGCGGGAGAACCAGCTCCAGAGGCCCTCGTCGAGGGGGCTGTAGCCGGCCGAGGGAAGCCACCCCAGAAAGCGGGCGAAGACGAGGATGAAGGCGATCCCCCAGAAAAACTCGGGCACGGAGATGCCGAGGTAGGAAAAGACCGAGACGGCATGGTCGACCGGCCGGTTCTTGCGGACCGCGGCGATCACGCCGAGGAGGATGCCGGCCGAGGCCACGAGAACGAAACTCAGGCAGGCCAAAATCGCCGAACGGCCGAGCGCCTCGGAGAGCAACGGCCCGATCGGCCGTTCCATGATGAGCGACTGGCCGAAATCCCCCCGGATCAGGTTCGAAAACCAGCGACCGTATTGAACGGCCAGGGGGTCTTTCAGCCCGAGCTTCGTCTCGACCGCCTCGATCGCATCGGCGGTGGCGAACTGCCCGAGGATCATGCGCGCCACGTTCCCCGGCAGCACCTGGGTGATGGCGAACAGCAAAACGGACATCACCCACAGCAGAAGAACGATCAGGGCGAGCCGCCGCAGCGTGTAAAGGATCATGGCGCAACGCCTGCGGCCGGGGGGCCGGCGCGCGAGGACTTCCCCCGGCGGGGCGGGGGGGCCCCGCCCCGCCGGGCTCCGGAGCGGATCATTCGAGGGTCACCTGGCGCACGTCGAACCAGAGCATCGGGTTCGAACGCAACCCCTTGACTTCTTTTCGGAAGCCGTCGACCTGGTTCACGACGTAGGGCACGACCGAGGGCGGGTCCTCGGCAACCACCTGCTGCAGCTCGCGGTAGAGCTTGCGCCGTTCCTCAAGCGAGGCGGTCTGGCGGGCCGTGTCCAGGAGCCGGTCGACGCGCTCGTTTTTGTAGTGCCACAGCCCCGTGTTCCAGGATCCGGAGCTGTGGTACCAGGGATAGAGCGAGGTGTCGACGGTCGGGCGGCTGAAAAAGCCGTTGATCGAGAAGGCGGCCTTGCCCTCGACGTCGGCCAGGAACTTGTCCCAGGGGACGCGCTGGATGTTCACCTTCACGCCCACCGCCTTGAGCATGTCGCGCACGGCCAGCCCCAGGCGCTCGCGTTCCGGCCGGCCCTCGGGGACGATGAGGGTGGTCTCGAAGCCGTTCGGGTACCCGGCCTCGGCAAGGAGTTTTTTCGCTTGGGCGAGATCGGCCTTCAGCGGGATCCCCTCGTTGAAGAAGGGATGGCTGGGGGGAATGGGCGTGAGGGTTGGGCTGCCGTGCCCGAACAGGGCGATCTCGGCGGCCTGGGCCTTGTCGATCGCCAGGAAGACGGCCTTGCGCACCTTCGGGTTGTCGAACGGCGGCATGCGGTTGTGCATGATGATGCCGTCCCAGCTCGAGGTCGGCACCTCGTCCACCACCACCTGGGGGTGTTTCTTGAGCCGGTCGATCGCTTCGAGGGGGAGCTTCCAGACGGCGTGCACCTCGCCGGTTTCGAGCGCCGCGATCCGCGTCGCGCTCTCGGGGATGACGAGCAGCGTGACGGCGTCGAGTTTGGGAAGGCCGGCCTCGAAGTAGTCGGGGTTCTTCGTCAGCTCCACGCGGTCCCCCGGTTTGAAGGACTTGAAGCGGAAGGGGCCCGTGCCGACCGGCTGGGTGGGCAGCTCGGCGATCCGATCCCGGGCAACGATGCGGGCCTGCCGCTCGCCCAGGATTTCCGGGAAAGCGGCATAGGGGAACGCAAGGGTGAATTTCACGGTGTGCCGGTCCGGCGTTTCGACCTTTTCGACCATCAGGAAATTGACGCGCGCCGTGGAGCCGGTCGCCTTGTCCTGGATGCGCTCGATGGTCGCCTTCACATCCTCGGCCTCGAGCTCGCGGCCGTGGTGGAAGCGCACCCCTTTGCGCAGGTGGAAGGTCCAGGTCTTGAGATCGGCGCTCGCCTCCCAGCGCTCGGCGAGATCGGGCTGAACGCTCATGTCGGGCGCGATCCGCGTCAGGGCGTTGAAGACCATGAACATGTAGAGGTACTCGTCCCCGCTTTTGGCCTTGGCCGGGTCGAGCGTGTTCAGGTTCGCGGTGAGCGCGATCTTCAGATGGCCGCCCGCGGCCTCGAGCCGGGGGAGAAAGAAAAGGCCAAGGAGCAACACGAGGAAAACGGCTGTCGCCTTGCGCATGGGGGCGCCTCCTTCGGGTGGGGGTGAGAGGGCGGTTTCGACCGCGGCAACGGCACCCCGCGGCCGGGATCCCGATTCCGGGTTTTTCGTTCATAGCGGCCCCGGCACGCCGCTGTCAATCACCACCAGCGCCGGAGCCAGGCGATCGTGTCGCCGAGCGGGACGGCCGCGGCGAAACGGACGAGGGCGGGGATCTTGTCCACCCCGTCCATGGGGAAGGTGGTCCCGGGCGGGAAGATGGGGCAGAGGCGGTGGTAGCGGTCGCCCAGGATCTGGCGGCACTGGTAGTCGGCGATCCCCGCGGTCCCGTCGAGCATGAGGTTCACCAGCGGCTTTGCCCACTGGGCGTAGCCCCAGTCGTTCGCCTTGCCCTTGATGTGCTGCAGGTTGAGGCCCGTTCCGAGCGAAAACAACCGCACCTCGCCCAGGTCGGCGGGCGGGCCGTGGCGCCGGTCCTGGGTCTGGGCGAGGGCGCACATGGCGGGGTTGTTGGCGTAGACCCCGCCGTCGATGAAGCCGTCGACGGAGGGAAAGTAGGTCGGGGCGGCGCAGGTGTAGAGGCCCACGTCCGCCGCGCGCATCCCGGCGTCGGTCCCCGGGCCGGGCAGGTTATGGAAGAGCTTGGGTTTCCATTGCCGCTTGCCCGGGTCGGGGTCCTCGTTGTCGAGATCGAAGCTGGGGATCAAAACCGGCTTCGCGAGATCCCCGAGGGTCGTCTCGCCGAAGAGACGGCGCAGTTCGCGGCGCAGGCCCTTGATGTCGTACTCGGCGCCGCGGAGCTGCCCCAGGTCCACGAGGTCGTCCAGCCAGGTGTCGTCGAAGATCACCTCCGCCTTTTCCTCGTAGAGCCTGCGGATCTCGGCGAGATCGATCCCGCGGGCCACGGCGAGCGCGATCAGCCCGCCCGTCGAGGTCCCGGCCAGGAGATCGGCCGCCGCGAGGAAGGTTTCGAGTCCCGGGGTCGCGGTGAGCCGCTGCAGGATCACGGTCGCCAGCAGCCCCCGGATGCCGCCGCCGTCGAGGGAAAGAACGCGGGTGATGGCCATGGCAGGCTCCTGGGTTCGAGGGTTCCTCCCCCCGGGAGGGGGGCGGGTTTGCGGGAAAGGGGCCGCAAGGCGCGCCTCCCCCTGGCGGGGGTCAGCGCGGATCCGGCCCCCGCAGCGCCCATTTCTCCCGCGGGGGGTTGAAGTAGCCGAATTTCAGGCGCGGGAACTCCCGGCGCACGGCGGCCAGGAGCTCCCTCATGCCGAAAGGGATCTCCGGCCGGGCGGCCTGCGCCATGGCCTCCCGGTAGCGGAGCGGGTCGTAATTGAGGTTGCGCCACTGGATCATGTGTACCGGGTGGCGGCGCAGAAAGGCGCACAGCGCCTTGAACTCGGAAGGGGTGTCGGTGAAGCCCGGGGCGTTCAGGTAATTGATCGCCACGAAGAGCCCGCGCTCGAGGGCGAGGTCGATGCTGCGCAGGACATCCCGGAAGCGGAAGTCGCGGGGCCGGAAGTACGCCTCGTAGCAGGCGGGCCGCAGGCTGTTGACGCTGACGCGGATGCTGTCGAGCCCCGCCGCGCAGAGCGCGGCCAGCTCTCCGGGGAGGCTGGCGTTCGTGTTCAGGTGGATCGTGCCCCGGGCGGTCTTCTCGCGGATGCGGCGGATGGCGGGGGCGATCGCCCGGGCGGCGGTCAGCGGTTCGCCCTCGCAGCCCTGGCCGAAGCTCACCACCGGCCGGCGCGCGCGCGCGATGTGGGCGAGGGCGACCTCGGCGATCTCCGCCGGGCTGGGGGTGAAGCGGATCCGTTCCTGGGTGCAGGGGATCTCGCCCCCCGGCTGGTGCGAGAGGCACCCCAGGCAGCGGGCGTTGCAGGCGACGGCGGTGGGCAGGGGGGCCTCGTAGCGGCCGAGGAAGAAGTTTTTCCCGGCCGGGCAGCCGTAGACGAGGGCGCAGGTCTCGAGGTGACGCCGCAGGCGGTTTTGCGGGAGCATGCGCCGCAGCCGGCGCACGCCGGCGCGCACCGCGCCAAGCGGCATGCGCCGCAGGTCCTGGCGCGGCTCCCAGTCGACCCGCACCGCCGCCGCTCGGAAGCGCCCCCCGCCCCAGCCGACCGCGCCGTAGCAGAAGAGCGGCAAGGCCCGCGCCCCGGGCCGCTCGCGGTAGGCGGCGTTCCAGGTGGCGACGACCCCCGGCGAATTGAAGGCCGCGACCGCAAGCAGCGGGGTGCCGGGGTCCTCGGGATGGGTCGGGACCGGCTCAAGACGCCTTCTCTCCAGGTGGTAGAGGAGCGGCACGCGCTCCGGGAGCAGCATCAGCTCGCTGCCGTGAGGAAGCGGCCTCGTCTCCGCGATGGAAAGCGGCGCGAAGAACCCGCCCGCCATGCCGACCGCGGCGTAGCCGGGGAGGTCAAAGACCCGGCCTCCGGCGTCGGCGGCGAGGCCGCGGACGTAGCCCTGGGGGGAAGTTTGCGACTCCATCGGGGATCAAGCCTTCTTCGCCCGGCGGGCGGCGGCACGCCTCCTTACCAGGCTTCGGCCACTTGTAAAAGGCGACGGGCGGCTTGTCAAAGGGGGCCGCCGGTCCTTGACCCGCCCGGGATCCCGATGCTAATAGGCAAAGGCCGACCGCGGAAACCCGGCCGCGGCCGGCGCCGAAAAAAGGAGAGGGGATCCGAGGCGATGAGGATTGCGCCCGACAAGGTCATGGGGCTCGAGGAGGCCGTCTCGCGGTTTGTCCCCGACGGGGCCCACCTCGCGCTCGGCGGCTTCACCTGCAACAGAAACCCCATGGCCGCCGTTTACGAGATCATCCGCCGGCGCCGGAAAAACCTCCATCTCTACGCCCATTCGAACGGCCAGGGGGTGGACGAGCTCGTGGGCGCGGGCTGTGTCGCCCGCATCGAAATCGCTTACGCCGGAACGGGCCGCTTCGCCCCCACCTGCATCCGTTTCCGCAAGGCGATCGAGGAAGGCCGCATCGCGTTCGAGGATTATTCCAACTACCAGATGACGCTCCGTTTCCTTGCCGGGGCGATGGGGGTCCCTTTTCTTCCGACACGCTCGGGGCTGGGGACGGATATCCTTGCCCGCTGGGGGTTTTCGGAAGAGGTGCGTGCGGCCGACCCGCGGCTTCCGAAGAAGAAGCTTGTCGTCTGCGAGAACCCCTTCGGCGACTGGGCGGAAACCGATCGCGTGGTCCTCGTGCCCGCGATCCGGCCCGACGTCACCCTGCTCCATGTCCAGAAGGCCGCCCCGGACGGCACCTGCCGCATCGCCGGGCTCGCCTTCGCCGACATGGAACAGGCCCGCGCCGCGCATCACGTCGTCGTGACCTGCGAGGAGCTTGTCGGGCCGGAGGCGCTGCGCGACGAGCCCGAGCGCAACCAGATCCCGGGGGTGGTCGTGGACGCCGTGGTGCCGGTCCCCTACGGCGCCTATCCCACGGCCTGTTACCGCTACTACGACTACGACCCCGTCTTCCTGAACGACTACCGTACGGCGGCGACCGATGAGCGGCGCTGGGCGGAATACCTCGAGCGCTGGGTCTACGCCATGCCGGACCACGCCGCGCGCATCGCCGCGGTGAAGGAGCGGCTTTCCGCCATCCAGGCCGACCCCCGCACGGGCTATGCCACCGGCCTCAAGCGCTGAGGCGGGCGGGGACCGACAGGCGAGGGAGCACTTCATGGAATACACGCGCCGGGAGCTGATGACGCTGGCCGCCGCGCGCAAGATCCGCGACGGCGAGATCGTGTTCTGCGGCACGGGCATCTCGATGCTCGCTGCGATGGCGGCGAAACACATCTACGCCCCCAACAGCGTGATCATCTTCGAGACCGGCGCCGTCGACTCGCGCCTCGAGGAGATCCCCCTCGCCGTGGGCGACCCCCGCGTCATGTACGGCGCCTCCTCGTGCACGGGGCTCGCCGACGCCTTCGCTCTGATGCAGAACCCGACGACCGGGCGCCATGTGGTCGGCATCCTGGGTGCGGCGCAGATCGACCGTTACGGCAACCTCAATTCCACCGCGATCGGCGAATACCTCCACCCGAAGGTGCGCTTTTCGGGCAGCGGCGGGGCCTGCGACGTCGCCTCCTTCGTCGACCGCACGATCCTCTTCATGCAGCACGAGCGCCGCAAGTTCGTCAACCGGGTCGATTACCTGACCAGCCCCGGCTGGCTCGACGGCAAGGACGGCCGCCGCCGCGCGGGGCTCCCCGGCGGAGGGCCGGAAGCCGTGATCACCGACCTGGCGGTGATGGCCTTCGACCCCGAGAGCCGCGAGATGTTCCTCGAGGCCTGGTACCCGGGGGGAAGCCCGCAGGAGGTCCTGGCGCACATGGAGTTCGCCGTGGACGTCTCACGCGCCCGCGAGCTCGAGCCGCCGAGCGCGCGCGAGCTCAAGATCCTGCGCGAGGTCGTGGACCCCCAGCGGCTGATTCTCGGGTAGGCGGCCGGCGGAGGGCTCGCCCCCGCGGCCAACGGGAAGCGTCCTGCGGGGGGCGGCGGGCCGCCGCCCGGGAGGTTTCAGCCCGCGTTCTTGCCGCCGATCTCCTCCAGCCCCGCCTCCAGGATCGAGAGCCCCTGTTCCAGCTCCGCGTCGGTGATGACGAAGGGCGCAAGGACGCGGATCACGTTGCTGTAGGTTCCGCAGACGAGCAGGATGAGGCCGCGCTCGAGGCAGAAGGAAGCGAGCCGTTTGGCCTCCTCGGCCGCCGGCGTGCGCGCCTCCCCCCGCACCAGGGTGAAGCCCAGCATCGCCCCCAGGCCGCGGATTTCGCCGATGATCGGATAGCGCCGCCGCCACGCCTCGAAGCGCGCGCCCAGTTTTTCCCCGAGCCTGCGGGCTTTCCCGAGCATGTCCTCTTTCTCGAAGACCTCGAGCACGGCGAGGGCCGCGGCGCAGGCCACGGGGTTTGCGCCGTAGGTGCCGCCCAGGCCCCAGGGGTGCACGGAGTCGAGGATCTCCGCCCGGCCGACCACGGCCGCGATCGGCATGCCGGCCCCCAGGCTCTTGGCGACCGTGAGGAGATCGGGCTCGACCCCCCAGTGCTCGATCGCGAACATCCGGCCCGTGCGGCCCATGCCGCTTTGGATCTCGTCGGCGACGAAGAGGATGCCGTGCTCGCGGCAGATGCGGGCGAGTTCCTGGAAGTAGCCCGGGGGCGGCGCGATGAAGCCGCCCTCGCCCTGGACCGGCTCGGCCACCACACAGGCGACGGCCTCGGGGTTGACGTGCTTGACGAAGAAGTCGTTCAGCTTCTCCGGGCCGAGCGTGTCGCCGAAGGGCATGCGGTAGACCTCGGGGGCGAAGGGGCCGAAGCCGAGCTTGTAGGGCTTGACCTTGCTCGTCATGGTCATCGTGAGCAGGGTCCGGCCGTGATAGGCGTTCTCGAAGACGATCACCGCGGGCCGTTTCGTGAAATAGCGCGCGATCTTGACCGCGTTTTCCACGGCCTCGGCCCCGCTGTTCACGAAGAGGGCCTTCTTGGGAAAGGCGCCCGGGGTCACGCGGCAGAGCGCTTCGGCGAGCCGCACGGCGACCTCGTAGGGGCTCACCATGAAGCAGGTGTGGTGGAATTTCTCGGCCTGCTCGCGGATGGCGGCGACCACCCGCGGGTGGCAGTGGCCGATGTTCATGACGCCGATGCCGCCGCCGAAGTCGATGTACTCCCGGCCCTCCACGTCGCGCACGATCGCCCCGCGGGCGGAGGCGACGTAGACGGGGGTGAGGCTGGCGACGCCGGCGGAGATGGCCGCGGCCCGGCGTTCCTGGAGGATCTGGTTCGTGGCGGATGGGGACGGCATGGCGATCTTCTCCTTGTGGGCGTTGAGGGTTCAGATGCCGAGATAGGCGGTCCGGATGTGGGGGTTCCCGAGCAGCTCCGCGGCCGGCCCCTCGAGGACGACCCGGCCGTGCTCGAGCACATAGCCGCGGTGGGAGAGCTCGAGGGAGTGCTTGACGTCCTGCTCGACGAGGAGCACGGTCGTGCCCTGGGCGGCGACCTGACGGACGGTGTCGAAGATGCTGCGGATGACGATCGGCGCCAGGCCGAGCGAGGGCTCGTCGAGCATGAGCAGCCGCGGCCGCGCCATGAGCCCCCGGCCGATGGCGAGCATCTGCTGCTCGCCCCCGGAGAGGGTCATGGCCATCTGCGCGGTCCGCTCCTTGAGGCGGGGAAACAGGCCGAAGACCCTCTCCAGGGTCTCTTCCTCGTGCGCCGCCGCCCGGGGGTTGTAGGCGCCGGTCCGCAGGTTGTCCTCGACCGACATCAGCCCGAAGAGCCGGCGGCCCTCGGGGACGTGGACCAGGCCCTCGGCCACGATCCGCTCCGGCGGGAGAGTCTGGATGGGGCGGCCGTCGAAGCGGATCTCGCCCTGCCGCGGGCGGAGCAGCCCCGAGATCGCGCGCAGCAGGGTCGATTTCCCGGCGCCGTTGCCGCCGATGATGCTCACGACCTCCCCTTCCTCCACGCGCAGCGAGAGGTCGAAGAGCACCTGCACGTCGCCGTAGCTCACCTCGAGGCGGTCGACCTCAAGCAGCGCCATAGTCCTCTCCGAGGTAGGCCTTGATCACGCGCTCGTCGCGGGCGATCTCCTGCGGCGCGCCCTCGGCGATCTTGTGGCCGAAGTGCAAGACGGCGATGCGGTCGGAGAGCGCCATCACCGCGCGCATGATGTGCTCGATCAGGAAGAAGGTGATGCCCGACTCCCGCAGGCGGCGGATGACGGCCACCATCTCGTCGACCTCGGTCGGCCTGAGCCCCGCCATCACCTCGTCGAGGAGCAGGAGCCGGGGCCGGGTGGCGAGCGCCCGGGCGATTTCCAGGCGCTTGCGGTCGGCGATCGCGAGGTTGGCCGCCCGCATGTCGGCCTTGTCTTCCAGGCGCAGCAATCTCAGGACCTCGAGGGCCCACCGCTCGGCCTCGCCGAGCCGCGAGGTCACGGCGAAGGCGCCCACGGTCACGTTGTAGAGCACGGTGCGCGAGGCGAAGGGCTTGACGATCTGGAAGGTGCGGGCGATTCCCATGCGGCAGAGGTCCCAGGGCCTGCGGCCGTCGATCCGTTTGCCCTGGAAGACGATCTCGCCGGAGGTCGGCGGAAAGACGCCGGCGACACAGTTGAAGAGCGTGGATTTCCCCGCGCCGTTCGGCCCGATCAGGCCCACGATCTCGCCGGCCTGCACCTCGAGGCTGAACTCCTCGACGGCGCGGATCCCGCCGAAGTGCTTGCTCACGCGGTGGAGCTCGAGCAGCGTCATCCCCTCTCCCGCATCCCGGCCCAGCGCGCCATCGCGCGGCGGTAAAGGCGCGTCAGCGGCTCCTGCAGGCCGCGCGGCTGGTAGAGCATGACGAGGATGAGGACCCCCCCGAAGATCACCAGGTGCAGCCCGGGCAGCGTGTCCCCGAAATGGATGCGCGAAAAATCGCTCACCGGCCGCAGCAGGAGCGCCCCGAGCAGCGGCCCGGCGATCGAGCCGCGGCCGCCGATCAGGGCGATGAAGGCGATCTCGAAGGAAATGTCCAGGCTCATGACGCTCTTGGGGTGGATGTAGAGCGTGAACTGGGCCCAGAAAGTGCCGGCGAGCGAGGTGAGAAAGGAGCTGATCGCCATGGCGACCAGCTTCACCCGGGCGACGTTGATCCCCAGGGACTGCGCCGCCTCGGGCTCCTCGCCTCCCGCCGCGAGGCAGTATCCCAGCTTGGAGCGCGACACGACCCAGGTGATCCCCACGGCCAGGACGAGCATCGCCAGGATGATGTAGTAGTAGGGCTCCTTCTCGGCGAACATGAAGCGGCCGAAGCCGAGCTCCAGCGGCGGGATCTGGAGCCCCCGCGGGCCGTTCAGGAGAAAGGGCCCGAGCCGGTCGATGTTCTCGACCATGACGCGCAGCCCCTCGGCGAAGGCGATCGTCGCCAGCGCGAAATAGGCTCCTCGCATCTTGAAGGTGGGAAGCCCGATCAGCACGCCGACCAGGGTCGAGAGGAAGCCCCCCACGATCATCCCGACCCAGGGGCTGACCCCGTATTGCAGCGAAAGGACGGTCGAGGTGTAGGCCCCGATCCCGACGAAGGCGGCGTGGCCGAGCGGCAGGACCCCGGCGAAGCCGCCGACCAGGTTCCAGCTCGTCGTGAGGTAGGCGTAAAGGAGGAGCAGGATCAGGATGTGGAGGTAGGTCGCGCTGCGCACGAAAAGCGGCACGGCAAGGGCGACGGCGAGCAGGAGGAGAAGCGGCGCCCGCGAAGGCCAGGCAGAGCCTCGGGGACGCTGCGGCGACGTTGCGGGTGCGGTCGAGGCGTTCACCAGTCGTACTTCACGCCGAAGAGGCCCGAGGGCCTAAGGAACAGAAATCCCAGAAACAATCCATAGACGATCGCCTCGGTCCAGGTCGCGGTCATGAACTGCGGCCCGACCGACTCGATCACCCCGATGATCATCCCGCCGAGGAGCGCGCCCCCGATGCTGCCGAGCCCCCCCAGGACCACGATGATGAAGCACTTGATGTCGAAGAGCACCCCGACCGTGGGGAAGACGTTGTAGAAGGGCACGAGGGCCACCCCCGCCACCCCGGCCACGGCCGTCCCCAGGCCGAAGGCGATGTTGTAGATCCGGTAGGGGTTGATCCCCTGGAGGCTCGCCGCGTCGCGGTCGAGGCTCGTCGCCCGCACCGCCCGGCCCATGCGGGTCTTCTGGAGAAAGAGCCAGACCAGGGCCGCGGTGACGAGGGCGGCGCAGAACCCCCAAAGCTTGGGGACCGAGATGAGCATCTCGCCGGCCTCGATCATCTTGCCGCGCAGGGGGTTGTCCTGGATGTTGCGGTACTGGGGACCGAACACGAGGAGCGCCAGGTTGTCCAGGATGTACCAGACGCCGGTCGTGACGATGATGACCGTGATCGGCTCGCGCACCTCGCGCTCGGCCTTGAAGATCGGCTGGATCACGACGGCCTGCAGGAGGTAGCCGAAGGCGAACATGAGCGGCAGCACGATGACCAGGGCGAGATAGGGGTGGGCGCCCGTGAGCAGCACCGCCCAGTAGGCGGCGTACATCCCCACCATGAGGAGCGAGCCGTGGGCGAAGTTGATCACCTTGAGGACCCCGAAGATGAGCGTGAGCCCGAGGGCCGCCAGCCCGTAGATCGAGCCCATGAGGATGCCGTTGATCGCGTCTTCGAGGAGATAGATCATGGCTTGCGCCGCAGGGGAGCGCCCGCCTGCCGGCCCCGGAAAGGGGGCGCCCCCCGGCGTCCGGTCGGGGTCACGGGATCGGGAACACCGGCTTGTAGCCCGCGCGCCGCGAGGCCTTCGGCCAGACGGTGATCCGCTCGAGGCCCTTGCCGAGATCGTTCACCTGGACCATGACGAGGGCGGCGTGCTTGTTCTGGCCGCTTTCGTCGAACTCGATCGCGTCGTAGCCCACGATCATCGCCGGCCCCTTCGTCAGCCGCGTCTTGGCGAGCGCGTCGCGGATCGCTTTCGGGTCGGTCGAGGCCGCGCGCTCGAGGGCGTCGGCGAGGACGTACATGGCCGCGTAGGCGTCGACCGACTCGCCCGTCAGGTTGTAGCCGAAGAGCTTCTTGAACTTCTCGTTGGTCTCCTTCGCCCCCGGCTTGTTCACGTCGGTCTCCCACTCCACGATGTCGAAGAGGTGGCGGGCGTTCTTGCCGGCGGCCTTGAGGTAGGAGGGGTCGGCGTGCCCGCCGCCGCTGGCGATGATCGCCTTGGGCTTGACCTTGTACTCGGCCATGGTGTTCGTGAGGAGAATCGCGTCGGCCGCGTTCGAGGTGAGCAGCAGGACGTCCGGGTTGGCGCGCTTGATCTTCTGCACGACCGGGCTCAAATCGGTCGCGGTCGAGGGGTAGGGCTCGTCGAGCACGACCTTGTACCCGCCCGCCTGGGCGTGCTTTTTCCAGCCCTCGGCGAAGCCCTTGCCCCAGTCGCCGTTTTCGTAGACAAAGGCGAGGGTCGAGACCTTCGTGTTGAACTCGGCCTGGAGGTCTTTGAGGAAGGCGAACTGGTCGCGGGTCCACCAGCTGTCCTTGGCGGCGATGCGGAAGACGTACTTGAAGCCCTGCTCGGTGATCTTGTCCGCGACCGACACCGGAACGAGGAAGGGGATCTGGTAGCGCTCGGCCACGGCGGAAACCGGGTAGGAGACGGCCGAGTTCCAGGCGCCGGTCAGGATGTGGACCTTCTCGGTGTTGATGAAGCGCTCGGCCTCGGCGACCCCCTTTTCGGGCTTGGACTCGGAGTCCGCGTAGAGCATCTGGATCTTGGCCCCGCCGAGCGATTTGATCCCGCCGGCGTCGTTGATCTCCTGGACGGCCATGTCCTGAGCCTGCTTGTTCTGCAGGCCGACCGAGGCCGAGGGGCCGGAGAGGGGCAGGATGTTTCCGACCTTGACGACGGCCTGCGCCGGGGCTTCCGCGGCGGTCCAGAGAAGTAAGCCGCAGCAGAGGGCGGAAACGGCGAGGATGCGATAGCTCTTCATGGCATTCCTCCTTTCTTCGGCCTGCGATGCGTTTTGGGTCGAGCGATGGGACAACGGCTCGGGGAAACCGGGGGGCGTCTCGCCTCCCCTCCCCCGCCACTCGCATCTACCACCGCGTAAAGCCCCGATCAAGGGGGAAGGCGTCTTTCCCTTTTCTTGACAGCCCCGGGGGGGTTTGCGATAGTCTGGCTGTCTTTTACCCCCCGGTTCGCCAACCTTTTCGCTGGAGGTGGCCCATGGTCCGCTCGCGCATCCTTTCCGCCGTCAGCCTCGTTCTCCTTGCCGCGCTCGTTTTTCTCCCCGCCGCGTCCTTCGGCGCCGCAAAATCGATCAAGGTCGGCGTTTACGGCGGCTACTTCAAAGATTCCTTCGACAAGCACATCTTCCCCGATTTCACCAAGGAAACCGGCATCCAGGTCGAATCCGTGGCCGAGCCGACCGGCGAGGCCTGGCTCGTGCAGCTCGAGCAGGCCGCCAAGGCCGGGGTCGCCCCCGCGGACGTGAACATGATCGCCCAGACCCCGATGCTGCGCGGCCAGAAGACGAACCTCTGGATGCCCCTCGACCTGAAGAAGATTCCCAACCACAAGAACCTGCTGCCGGTCTTCATCCACAAGTACCCCGACGGCCGCGTGGACGGGATCGGGGCGGTCTCCTGGTACATCACGCTCGTCTCCAACACCAAGGTCTTCCCCGAGGCGCCGAAGTCCTGGGCCGACATGTGGGCGGCCGACAAGAAGGACAAGCTCGGGCTGCTGGCGCTCGCCTCGAACTCCTTTCTGCTCGAGGTGACGGCCAAGACCTTCTTCGGCGGCACCCAGATCCTCGACACCCGGGAGGGGATCCAGAAGGCGCTCGACAAGCTCGCCGCCCTCAAGCCCAACGTGAAGCTCTGGTACCGCGACGAGGCCCAGTTCGAGCAGGCGCTCAAGGCGGGCGAGATCCCCATGGGCCAGTACTACCACGACGTCGCCACCCTCGCCGCCAAGGAGCACCCGGTGCGCTCGACCTTCCCCAAGGAGGGCGGGATTCTCGACTCCGGCATCTGGGCGGTCACCAAGGCCTGCAAGAAGGTGGAGGAGGCCCACGTCTTCATCAACTACATGAGCCGTCCCGACATCCAGAAGAAGCTCGCCCTCAAGGTGGGGACTGCGCCGACGGTGAAGCGCGAGCTGACCGGGCTGACCGACGCCGAGTTCGCCGCGGTCTCGAGCGAAATCCCGCCCATTCTGCCGCGCTACGACATCTACACCGGCGAGCTGAGCGACTGGATCAACCAGAAGTGGACGGAGATGATCACCCGGTGAGGGCGGGATCGGCCCCGCCGCCGCCCGGAAGCGGCCCCCCGCCGCGCCGGTTGCGATGAGCCCCCGACCCCCGCCGCCCGCCGGGCGGCGGGGGCGTGTCGCCTGCATGCCCGGTCTGTTCCTCGATAAGATCGAAAAGCGCTTCGGCGGCGTGGTCGCCGTGCGGGACGTGACGCTGGAGGTCCCCCACGGGCGGCTCGTCTGTTTCCTCGGGCCCTCGGGCTGCGGCAAGACGACGCTTTTGCGCATGATCGCCGGGCTCGAGCGCCCCAGCCGGGGGCGGATCCTGCTCGACGGCGAAGACATCACCGACCAGCCCGCCCACCGCCGGCGTTTCGGGATGGTCTTCCAGTCGCTTGCCCTCTTTCCCCACCTCACGGTCGCCGAAAACATCGCCTACAGCCTGAGAATCCGCAACGTCCCCGCCGCCGAGCGCCGCCGGCGGTCGGAGGAGCTGCTCGAGCTCGTGAGGCTTCCGGGCTACGGCGGCCGCGGCGTCTCCCAGCTCTCCGGCGGCCAGCGCCAGCGGGTGGCGATCGCGCGCGCGCTGGCGATCGAGCCGCGCCTTTTTTTGCTCGATGAGCCGCTCTCCGCCCTCGATGCCAAGCTGCGCGAGGAGATGCAGCTCGAGCTCCGGCTCCTCCAGCAGCGGCTGGGCATCACGACCATCCTCGTCACCCACGACCAGCGCGAGGCGATGACCATGGCGGACTGGATCGTGGTCATGGGAACCGACAACCGCGTGCACCAGACGGGGACCCCCCTGGAGATCTACCGCCGGCCGGCGGACGCCTTCGTCGCGGGGTTCATCGGGACGAGCAACCTGCTGCCGGGGAGGCTGGGGGAGGACGGCCGGGTCACGGTCGGCCGCGTGACGCTGCGGGTCGAGGCGCTTCCCGCCGGGGCCCTGCCGGGCGGCGCCGTCACGCTCTCGGTGCGGCCCGAGGAGATCCCGGTTCTTCCCGGGGAGACGGCGGGCGAAAACCACCTGCCCGGCCGGGTGACCTTCGTGCGCGACGTCGGCTCGAGCGTCGAGATCCACCTCGACTGCGGCGGGATGGCGATCGTGAGCGCCTCCACACCGAAAAACCGCCCCGCCCTGCGCCAGGGCGACGCGGCGACGGCCGTCCTGCCGCCCGCCGCGTGTGTCGTGCTCGCCGCATGATCGCCGAACGCCCGCAGGGGGCCCTGGCCCGCTTGACGCTCCTCTACCCCGCGGCGGTGCTCCTCGTCTTTTTCGTGATCCCTTTCGGCATCATGCTCGCCGTGAGCTTTTTCCGGCGCGAGCCGGGCGGCTTTTACCTCGTCGAGTTCTCGCTCGCAAACTACGGGAACCTCTTCACCGCCCTCTTCGCCCGGGTGCTCGCCTTTTCGCTCCTCATCTCGGCCTTCTGCGCGCTGCTCTGCGTCGCGGCGGGCTTTCCCTTCACCTACCTGCTCACGCGCATGCCGCGGCGCCGGCAGGTGGTCTGGCTCGTGATCCTCGTCTCCGTCCTCTCCCTCTCGGCGGTGATCGTGGCCTTCGCCTGGTCGATCATGCTGTCGCAGACCGCGGGGGTCTCCAACCTGTTCGTGCGGCTGGGCCTCCTCGATCGGCCCCAGAGCTGGTCCCCGGGCTTCTGGGCGCTCACCTGCGGCATGTGCTACGTCGCCTTTCCCTACACCGTGCTCGTGCTGTACCCGCCGCTTGCGCGGCTCGACCCCCACCTGCCGGAGGCGGCGCGCACGCTCGGGGCCTCGCCCCTCGTCACCTTTTTCACCGTGATCGTGGGGTCGCTGCGCAGCGCGATCGTCGCCGCCCTGGTCATGGTCTTCGCCTTCAACCTGGGGACCTACCTCATCCCCCAGATCCTGGGGAAGCCCCAGCACTGGACGCTTTCGGTCCTGATCACCGACGAGGCGATCTACCGCTCGAACCTGCCGCTCGCCGCGGCGATGGCCGTCTTCTTCATGGGGGTGAGCCTGGCGCTCGTGGGGATGGCGATGCTGGGCGGGCGGCGACGGCCGGGGGGTGCCGCATGAGCCGGGCGCTGCGCGGCCTTTTCCTCGGCGCGGTCCTCATCTTTCTCCTCAGCCCGATCGTGGTCGTGGGCGGGGTCTCGCTTAACGCGAAAAAGGCGCTCTATTTCCCGCCAAAGGGGGTGTCGCTCGCCTGGTACGCCGAGCTCTTCGGCGAGCCGGAGTGGCTTCTCCCCATCGCCAACAGCCTTGCGGTCGCGCTCCTCTCCAGCCTGGGGGCGATCTCGATCGCCCTGCCGCTCAGCTACGCCCTGTGGCGCTACCGCGTCTTCTATGCGCGGGCCCTCCTTCTCCTCGGCATCGCCCCCTTCATGCTGCCGCCCGTGATCACGGCGCTGGGCTTTCTCGCCTTCTGGGCGACGGTCGGGCTCTACGGGACAATGGCCGCGACCGTCGTCTCCCACGCCGTGTTCTTCGTCACCCTGCCGCTCGTCACCCTCTCGCTCGGCTTCGAGTCGATCGATCGCGAGATCGTGGAGGCGGCCCAGGTTCTCGGGGCCGACAACCGCGAGGTCTTCCGCTCGATCGTCTTCCCGATGATCCGCTCCTACCTCGTCTCGGGCTTCGCCTTCGCCTTCGTCCTCAGCCTAAACGAGTACATCGTGGCCTACATGGTCGCGGGGTTCACGGTGGAGACGCTTCCCATCAAGATCTTCAACGCCTTGCGCTACGGCTACACCCCGGTCATGGCCGCGGTGACGATCGTCTTCGTCCTGCTCGCCGCGCTCGTCTTCGGCCTAATCGGCCGCTTCGGGGACCTGCCGCGCCTCATGGGGGCGCTCACCCCCGAGAGCCGGGCCTCCTGAACCCCTTTCCCCTCGGGCCATGAAGATCGCCGTGTACCAGGCCAAGGGGGTGGGGGGGGATAAGGAGGCGGCGCTTGCGATCCTCGAGCGGCAGGCCCGCAGGGCCGCATCCCGCGGGGTGCGGCTGCTTGTCTTCCCGGAGCTCTTTCTCAGCGGCTACGCGATCGGCGAAGCCGTCGCTCGGCTCGCCGAGCCGGCGGACGGCCCCTCGGCCGCCCGCGCCGCCGCGGCGGCGCGGCGGGAGGGGATCGCGCTGCTCTACGGGTTTCCGGAGCGGGAAGGCGAGCGCCTCTACGATGCGGCGCTCCTCCTGGACGCGCAGGGCCGCCAGCGGGGTTGCCACCGCAAGCGGCATCTCTACGGCGAAGAGGAAAAGCGCCGTTTCACCCGTGGGGAAGCGTGGACGATCCTGGAGCTCGAGGGCTGGCGCATCGGGGTGCTGATCTGCCTGGAGGTCGAGTTCCCCGAGACGGTGCGCCGGCTGGCCCTCGCCGGCGCCGATCTGGTCCTCGTCCCCGCGGCCCTGCCCAAGCCCGCGGACATCGTCGCCCGGAGCGTGGTCCCGGTCCGAGCCCTGGAAAACGGGGTCTTTCTCGCCTACGCGGACCTCTGCGGGGAGGAAGGCCGGGCCGCCTACTGCGGCCGGAGCGCGATCGTCGGCCCGGCCGGCGAAGTCCTCGCGCGGGCGGGTGCGAGCCGGCCGGGGCTCATCGCGGCCGAGCTCGATCCCGCACGCCTCGCCGCGACGCGGGGGTCCCTGTCCTACCTGGCCGAGCTGCGCGCGGATCCCGATTTCCCGGGCGGCCGCCCGCGCTGAGACCAAACGGCCCTCCGGCGGTCCTCGCGGACGGGGGGCCGCCGTCGCCTCCCCGCCCTATTCGCCGAGGAGGCGTTTTAGCTTTTCGCGGTTCTTTTTCTCCACGAAGAGCAGGCGGCCGGCCCGCGCCTGACGGATCTTTTCGGTCAGCTCGTTTACGTCCACCGGTTTGGGGATGAAGTCGAGGGCGCCGAGCTTCATCGCCTCCACGCCCTGGGACACGGAAGGGTGCCCGGTGAGAAAGATCACCTGGGTTTCGGGCCTCTTTTCCAGCATCCGCTTCAGGGCCTCGATGCCGTCCATTTCCGGCATCATCAGGTCCAGCAGCACCGCATCGAAGGTTTCCTTCTCGATGAGCTCCAGCGCTTCCGCCGCCGAAGAGGCCGTTTGAACCTCCAGCTGCCGATTCCGCATTCGCTCCGCCAAGATCCGGCGGAAGGCCTCGTCGTCGTCCACGATCAAGACTTTTTCGGTCATGTTTCTTCTCCTGCACGGTCCCGGGCCTCGCGGGGATCCCTCGTGACGGCGCGGGGGCTCCCCGCGGGAAGCCGGATCACCAGCTCGCCGGGCCCCGAGGAGCAGGCCAAGGCGGCGCCGAGCGCGGTGCAGAGGTTCCGGGTCTCCGCCGCCGACAGGAAAACGGCCGCGGCGCCCGAGGGGGGGGCGAACCCCCGGATGCGGAAAGCGAGCCCCTCGCCCGCGCTTTCCCCGGCAAGCTCCAGGATCTTCGCGGGGCATCCCAGCGATGCGGCCCTCTCCAGACAGGACCACAAGAGGCGGATCAGGAGGAAAGGGGAAGCGGGGAGGGAGGCCGGCGCCGCAGGCAGCGTGGTCTGCAGCTGCAAGCCCTTGGCGGCCAGAAAACGGGCCGACAGGACGGCGAGCAGCTCGAGCAAACCGGCCGCGTCCAGCGCCTTGGGTTCCTCGTCCACGCTGTGCGCGAAACGGTTCATGGCGGAGACGATGCGGTCGCCGCGCCGGACCTGCTGTTGCAGCTCCACCGCCAACCGCATGAGCCGTCCCGGGTCGAGCGGCCGCCCCCTCTCGGCCATCCGGCACAGGTCCTCGAGCAGCCCGGCGTTTTCCTGGATCACGGCGAGCACGTTCTTGAGGTCGTGGGTGGCCGACGCACTCACCGTGCCGAAGAACCGCATGGAATCCCGGCTGAACGAGGAGCCTTCGTCGCCCGCCATGGCGTTTTCCTCCTATCGGCCGAGGACATCGTGGATTTTCGCGATCAGCTCCTCGATGTCCAGCGGCTTCACCAGGTAATACTCCTCCCCGACTTCCGTGACCCCGGCCTCGAAATCGCGATCCGACCCATGACCGGTCAGGAAAAGAAAGCGCATCCCGGGTTGGATTTGCTGCATCCGCTGCTTGAGTTGAATGCCGCCGATCCGGGGCATCTTGATGTCCAGGACGGCGACATCGAAGGATTCCTCCGTGGTCAGGCGGAGGGCCTCTTCGCCGGTGACCGCATGGCTGGCCTTCATTCCCCGGAGGCGCAGTCGTTCGGCGAGCGTGCTCGCCAGCTCCTCTTCGTCGTCGACGATCAGAATGTTCATGGCGACGCATTCCTCGAAGTCTCGGGCGGTGCGGTCTGCGGAAAGAAGAGGCGGAATTCGGTTCCTTTCCCGGGCGCGCTCGACACCTCGATCCGTCCGCCGGCGTCCTTGACCAGCCCGTAGGTGATCGACAAGCCCAACCCCGTCCCGCCGGTTTCCGCCTTGGTGGTGAAAAAGGGCTCGAAGATGCGCTGGAGGTCGGCCGCCGGGATGCCGCAACCGTCGTCCGCGACCCGCACCTGCAGGCCGCCCTCGGCGGGCCGGGCTTCGATCTCCAGCCGCCCGCCGTCTTCCATGGCGGCGAAGGCGTTGTTGATCAGGTTCAGAAAGATCTCCTGCAGCCGGCCCCGGTCGGCCAGGATGGGCGGGGTCTGCGGGGCGACGGTGACCGAGACCCGGATGGATCGATGCTCGGCCTCTTTGGCCAGGAAGCCCAGAACCTCCTCGATCACCTCCCCGATCTGCAGTTCCTCACGCCGGCCCGCACTGTGCCGGGCGAAGCGGAGCAGGCGCCGCGTGATCCGGGAGCAGCGTTCCACGGACTTCAGGATCGCCTCCACCAGGCCGAGGAGCTTGGGGTCCTCGGCGTATTCCCGCTGCAGCGTGAACAGATCCCGGATCAGCCCGGCCTTTTCGTTGATGATCGCCAGGGGGTTGTTGATTTCGTGGGCGATCCCCGCCGAGAGCCGGCCGAGGGAGGCCATCTTGTTGGCGTATTCCATGTGGTGCAGCATCGCGGTGCGCTCACGATCGGCGAGGTAGATCTGGTTCACGAGATGGGTGGAAACGCCCAGAATGACCAGAACGATGATGAAGAGGCTGCCGGCAAGGAACAAGGTCCACTCGCGGCGGCTTTTCTTCCAGGCGGTCATCAGGTTTGCCTTCTTCTTCACCGCCATGAGCACGAAGGGGGTCTCGGGGATGAACGCATAGCCGATCACGAACGTCTCGGATCCGTGCGCCACCTCGATGACCTCGGTCCTTTCGGTGTAAGGGGGCACGGCCAGGGGGATCCTCTCCAGCGCCGGCCCGAACAGCCGCGAGGGCGTCTGCAGCACCCCCTCGCGATTCACCAGGAAGAGATCCCCCTGGCCGCTGACTTCGAGCTCCATGAGGATGCGGTTCAGGGTCTGGAGCCCGATCGAGGTGCGCAGCACGTAGAAGGATCCGTCCGGCAGGTTGTGCTTCACGGCGACGACGAGATGCGGTTGCCGGCGGAAACCCAGGAACACTTCGCTGATGTAGACGCCCTTTTCCTGAACCACCTGGAACCATTCCTCGCCGCGGTAGTTGACCCCCGCCAGGTGAAAGGGCCCGACATAGGTGTGCTGGAGGCCCTCGGCGTTGATCACCCCGAGCTCGTAGAAATCGCCGAAGCCTTTCTGGAGATTGTCCAGCAAGGCCGTCAGGCGCAGCGGCTTGCTCAACTCCTCGTAGGGGTTGTCCCGGTCGATGAACACGAGCGCCGATTTTCGCTCGGCGAGAAAAAAGGCGATGTTTTTGCGGGTGTTGGCGACCAGCCGCGTCGTCTGGTAGCGGATGTCCCCCTCGATCACTTCGCGGCTGAGGCGTTGGTCGACGACGGCCATGAACGCCAGGGGGGAGAGCACGACGGCGAGGGTGAGCAGGACGGCGGTTTTCCAGAGGCGGCGGAATTGAAACAGCGGACGGTACGGCCCAGCCGATTCGCTCTCCAGGCTCCAGAAGAGGGGGCGGAATGCGAATCGCAGGCTCATGGGGGGCTTCCTGGGAGATCCCCTCGGGGGGTCTCCGGAATCAGGTCGATCTGCGGGCGGCGAGGTTCTGGCGCATTTTCTCTTTGGCCTGCCGCAGGGTTTCGGTCAACACCTCGATGTCCACCGGCTTGTTCAGGTAGGCGAATGCGCCCAACGCCATGCAGGTGACGCGGTCCGCTTCCGTCCCGTGGCCGGTCAGGATGATGACCTCGATCTCGGGGCGGGTCTGCTTCACGCGGCGCAGGACCTCAATGCCGTCGATGCCGGGCATTTTCAGATCCAGGATCATGACTTCGGGCTCATCCTCCTGGAGCATGGCGAGGGCCGATTCGCCGTCGTAGGCGACGGCCGACCCCATGTCGCGCATCAAGAGCCGCTCGGACAAGGTTTGCGCGAACTCCCGCTCGTCGTCCACCAGCAGGATCTTGGAGGGCAGGTTGAAATCGAAACGCCGGTAGACGTCGGCCTGGTGAAAGTCCTTGCCCACCCGCGTGCGCACGTCGCGAACCCCGGGCACCGTGCGGGCGATCGTTTTCAACTCCTCCTCGAGCCGGCTGAGCATCAGGACATACTTGTTGATCGTGATTTCCACGACGCCGTCGGCCGCGGCGACGGTGACCGTGTGGCCCTCGTTGGCCAGGGCCGTCTCGACGCGGGCCGCAAGAAGGAAATCCGCTGCCGCCCGCCTGGAGTCCTCGGTGGGCTTCACCGCCGGCGACTCCAGATGCTGCAGGATGAGGTTCCCGGCCGCTTCGGGGGTGGTTTTGTCCGTCGGGAGGAGGATGTCGTGATGTGCGGGCGACCAGGGATCGGTATCGCCGGCCGCCGCCTTGACCCAGGCCGCGAGGGCCTCGTCGTCCTTCTGGAGGATCCGGAGGGCCTCCTTGGCATCCACGCCCCGTTCCCGCGAGGCGACCTCGGCGCGAAACTTCCGATCCGCGATCAGGCAGACCCGCAGGACGTGGGTGACCGTCTTGGGAACGAGATAGGCCATGCGGCCGCACAGGAGAAGGCCCTCCTCCGTGAGCCGCTCTGCGAGCGCAAGCCGCAGGCAGGCGACCGAGCGTTCCATTTCGTGGGTGAAGGCGTTGAAGATCGACGTTTTGCCGGTCAGAACGCGGGAGAGCTTCTCCGCCGCGAAACCGCAGGCATCGGCTGCCGCGGCGATCCAGTCGCTCTCTTCCAGGCGCCGGTAGCCGCTTCGCCGTTCCAGTTCTGCGACGAAGGGCTCGCTGCGGCAGTAGCTTCCGTACACCAGACTGATGAGCGGCATGGGACCCTCTTTCTCCCCCTCAACGGCCCCGGAGGCGGGCGCTTTTCAAAGGGCATTCCGGTTCGCTCTCATCCACGTGCGTCCGGGGGTGGATGGCCTCGATCGCCTTCTCCATGGTCGGGTAGATGTGATCTTCGCCGATCTTGGCATCGAGATGGGTTCGTTTCAATACCCGCATGACGGTCTCGTTGACTCCGCTCAGCGAGACATCCAGGCCGGCGCTGCGGATGCGGTCGACGAGGAGGGAGAGGGTCTCCTCGCCGGAGGCGTCGATGTCGTTGATGCCGTTGGCCACGATCACGATGTGCTTGAGCCGGGGGCTGTTTTTCATGCGCTCGGTGATCCGGTCTTCGAGCCAGCTGGAATTGGCGAAAAACAGCGGCGCGTCGAAGCGGATCAGGGCGATGAAGGCGCATTCCTCGAGACCGTGGGCCGCAACACAGCGGAGCGCCTGGTCGGGATGCCGGGCGAGCGTGGCCACCGTGGGGCGCATCACCTTGTAGAGGAAGACCCCCAGCGAAAGCACGACTCCGACCAGGATCCCCTGGTCCAGGTGCGGGGCGAAACCCAGGGTGGACACGAAGGTGATCACCGAGATGATGCCGTCCGCCGGCTGGGCTTTCCAGGCATGGACAAAGCCGCTGACGTTCAACAGGCCGATCACCGCCATCATGATCACCGCAGCCAGGACCGACTGGGGCAGGTGGTAGAGAAGCGGCGTGAAAAAGAGCAGCATGACCACCACCGTGAGGCTGGTGAACACGCTGGATAGGCCGGTGACGGCCCCCGCTTGGAGATTCACGGCGGAGCGGGAGAAGGACCCGGAGATGGGAAAGCTTTGGCTGAAGGCGCCGGACAAGTTGGCCAGGCCCTGGCCGACCAGCTCCTGGTTGGGGTCGAGCCGCTGGCCGGTTTTCGCCGCCATGGCCTTGGCGATCGAGATCGCCTCCATGAACCCGAGAAAGGCGATGATGATCGCGTAGGGCAAGAGGTTGAGGCCCAGGGCAAGGTCGAGTTCCGGCAGGGACATCTTCGGCAGCCCTCTCGGGACGGTGCCTACGACGTCCCCCCCGCCGACAAGCCGCAACCGGTCTTCCTGCAGCGGGGCGCCGCCCACGTGCAGGCGCCAGCGCCGATCTCCGGGTTTTTGCTCCGCAGGGAGCCGGTCTTCGGGGACAAAGCGCGCCTCCGCTTCCGTGGGCCCTACGGCCCGGAACACGATTTGCCGCAGGGTCTCGCGGTGGCTCCTTCGTTGCGCGTTGAGCTGTTCGAGCTCCGCCGTGATCCGCTCCACGGCGTGCCGGGCGTCAAGGACGGCCAAGGGATCGCCTTCTTCGTTTCGGCGCTGCAGCAGGGCCGAAGCCCGGCTGCGCTCTTCCCCGAGCCGGGCGATTTCCATCGAGATGGCGTTGTAGCGCCGGATGTGTTCGTGAACGGCGGGGTCGTCGATCTGCTGAAGGGGCACCTCCCGGTTGTGCTGGTAGCCGGTCGCCCAGGAGAGGAACGTGGTGAGCGCCACGGCCACCAGGACGTTCGGGATGCGCGGGTTGAGGCGCTTGAGCGTGTACATGACCGCAAAGGCGAGCGCCCCCAGCCAGAACGTCGGCCAGTGGGTGAAGTGGATCGCGGCCTGGATGACCCGCATCACGGTTTCGTAGTGGTGTGCCGCCGTGTCCACGTGAACGCCGAAGATCTTGGATAGCTGCGAGGTGGCGATGATGAGCGCGGCGGCGTTGGTGAAGCCGTTGACCACGGGATGGGAAAGAAAATTCACGACGAGACCGAGCCGCAGCAGGCCGAGGGCCAGCTGGATCACCCCGACCAGGAGGGCGAGGAAGACGGCGAGTTCGACGAAACGCGGGCTCCCGGCCGGGGCGAACGGGGAGAGCGAAGCGAAGGCCATCAGGGAGACCACGGCTACGGGCCCGGTGGCGAGCTGGCGGCTGGAACCGAAGAGCGCGGCCACCATCGGCGGGAGAAACGAGGCGTACAAGCCGTAATAGGGGGGCAGGCCGGCGAGTTGGGCGTAGGCCATCGACTGGGGGATCAGGACGAGGGCCACGGTCAGGCCGGCGATCATGTCCGCCTGGAGGGTGGCACGGCGGTAGCCCCGGAACCAAGCGAGAAACGGAAAGAAGCGGCGCAGCAGGTTTCGTTCCTTCATGGAGGGTGCGGCTCCTTTTCCAGCATGCGTCGGGTGAGGGCGAGGGCCTCGTAGTAGAGAGCCCCCGCCTCGTAAAGATGAAAGGTATTGACCTTGATGATGCCGTCGACCAGGGCGAAGAGGACCATGGCGATTCGGCGTGGGTCTCCGGGGATGACGGATCCCTCCGCCTGACCGAGACGCACCGCCTCTTCGAAGAGCCCGGTGAACAAGGTGTGGATTTGTTCCAGCCGCTGCCGGCACGTGGGGTTGGCCACGGCAAGCTCGTAGGGAAAACGGTGATGCAGGATGAGAAAAATCTCGGCACGGCTTCCGGCCAGCCGCAGGAGGAAGTCGACCGCGGCGAGTACACGCTCGATGCCCGTGACGGGCCGCTTGCGGAACTGGAGCTCGTGCTCGTGGAGCGCCTGCCGGATTTCTTCTTCTACGCGTTCAAGGATCGCAAGAAATATGTCTTCCTTGGTCTTGAAATGGTAGAAAACCGTGCTTCCCGCGGCTCCCACGCGGGCCGCCACCTCGCCCATCGTGGTGTCCCGAAACCCCTTGGCGGCAAAGAGCGCGGCGGCCGCCTTCAGAATGTCATCCCGTTTTGATGCGGCTCGAAGGCCGGTCGCTTTCTTCGGCATGGGGGCCTCCCCCGGCGTGTGGGCCCCAAGGGGACTTTTCACGCCGGGGCTCAGAGAGAAGCCGGGTGCATGCACCTTCAGGCCGAGACCGCAAACGGAACCCCGGCCCCAGGCTCAAAAAGACCCTGACATCACATTGGTTTTCCACCACAGGAAGGGTCGGGGCGCCCACTTGCGAAAAGCACTTGGCACCCCTGGCCCCCCAGGCGGCGATGGTTTTTGACGAGGGTGAAGGCGAGGACTCCAAGCTGGGAACGTCTTTTGACATGGGGTTTTCTTAAACTGTCGAAACCCAAGATCAAAAAACTGACTGATCAGTCAGTCGAATAATGGTCTAAAAGAATCCCTTTGTCAAGAAAATTTTAAGGTTCCGTTAAGAAACGAACAAATTGCCCATGGTACATCCGGTGGGTGTTCCCCGGGATCTGAAGCTTCAGGCCGGCAAAGCTCACACAATTGTCATTGCCCACAACCCGCTCGTGATGCTCGCATACGATCTCCCCCAGATCACCCCCCTGATCGGGCACAAAGGCCGAGCCCTGCTCCCGGGGGGCGCGCTTGAATTCGGCATGGTAGGCCGGCAGATAGACCTGCCGCAGATACCGGTTGGCCTCCTCGATCTCGCTGATCCCCGCCAGGGCCAGCTCCTTGACCAACCGATCCTGGTGCGTCTCAAAGGCCCGCTCGCTTCGCCCCCGGGCCTGCGGAGAATAGGCCGGGATCATCTCAATACCTAACTGCTGCATCGCGCGACCAAACTGCGTCAACGCCCCTTTGTCCACCTTGCCGCTGGCTTGCCCCGTTTGCCCATAGTGGCTGCCGCGGTCGGTGGATAACGAACAAAACAACCCCCACCTCGCGATCACCTCCCGGATCCCTTGAAAACTCGAGGCCGTGCCCTCCTCCTCCACAAAAACCATCGAGTGGTGCTCGTTGGTCGCATCGTCCATCGTTACAATTAGATCCCAGTACACCCCCGGCACCCACAAATGCCGACTTCCGCCCTGCTGCGACATCATCCCCGGCCAGGCCGCCTCATAGCGATGCATGGAGCGGCGAAAACTGCGCTCACTGACCCCCAACCACTGCGCCGCCTCCGCCTGCAGCAACTCCGTCCGTCTCATCGGCCACCTCCTCGGCAGCCCACGAAACCGGACAGATCATGGGCTACAATGGCGGACAGTTGATGTGTTCTCTACACGGCCGCGCCGCCCACACGTCCAGGAGTTGAACATCGCCGCTTGCGACGGGCGCAAAAAGCCGGGAGCGGATGGGATCGGACAGGCTGTGGACGGCGGCATTATCCGGGCTTATTCTCCCGGCCGGCGCAAAGGGAGTATGTTCGACCCTCGGAATGCGATCGCCGCCGGAGCCGAAAAAGGAGGGTACGATGGGCCGCGCGCGGATCGAGGTCGTGCGGAGCGTGATCTGGCAGATGACGAGCACGATCGTGGTTTGCGGGCCAAGCGCGCTCGTCGTCGACCCGGGCGTCTTCCCCGCGGAAGCGGAGGCGATCCGCCGCCGCATCCCGGCCGGGGTGAGGGTCGAGGCGCTTGTCTTCACCCACCATCACTGGGATCACGTGGTGGGGCATTTCGCCTTTCCCGGCGTGCCGGTCTATGCCTCCTCCACGCTGGTTCGCGCGGTGGCCGAACAGGGAGCGCTCGCGCGCGAGGCCCTGGAAGAGGCCCGGCGGCACGACGGGGAGTGGTACGTGGAGCGGCCCGGCGGGTACCGCTGGCCGGAGGATCTGCGCGGGCTCGAGGACGGGTTCCACTTCAACGTGGGCGATCTGGACGTCGAGGTCCTCGGGCTCCCTGGGCATGCCCCCGACGCCATCGGCTTGCGGGCGGAGGAGACCCTGATCGTGGGCGACTACCTTTCCCCGCTCGAGATCCCCTTCGTGGACGATCTCGAGGCCTACCGCCGCACGCTGCGGCGGCTGCTTGCCCTTTCGGCCGCGGGGGTCGAGCGGGTGATCCCGGGGCACGGCCCCCCCCTGACGGCGGAAGAGGCCCGGCGCATCGGCCGCGAGGATCTGGGCTACCTCGACGCCCTCGCCCGCTGCCGGGTGCCGGGCGACGCGGAGGCCGCCCTGAGGATTCGGCTGCCGCGCGCCTCTAAGGTGCCCGGGATGGCGGGGCACCACCGCGAGAACTGCCGCCGCGCGGGGTGGGTCATTCCTGCGGATGGAAGCGGCGGATGATGTAGCCCCCGGATTTCTCGTCGGGCTCGAGCTCGAGGAGCCCCCGGGAGGCCGCCTCTTCGAGCAGCCGGTTGAAGGAGCGGAACCCGTAGTAGGACTCGTTGAACCCGGGCCGGCGGCGCTTGAGCGCCTGCTTGACCATCGAGCCCCAGATCTTTTCCTCCGCGCCGCGTTCCTCGGCAAGCGCCTCGAGGGTCTCCATGACCAGGGCGAGCGCCTGGCGCGTGCGCTCCTCGCCTTCCGGGTCGGCTGCCGCGGCGGCCGCCGCGGCCTTCTTGCCCGCCGCGGCACGCGCGGGCCGGCGGGCGGGCTTCGGCGCAGGCTGTTTCTTGCGCACGAGGTCGTCGTAGTAGATGAACTCGTCGCAGTTGGCGATCAGCAGATCCGAGCTCGAGCTCTTCACCCCCACGCCGATCACCTTTTTGTTGTTTTCACGCAGCTTGCTCACGAGCGGCGAGAAGTCCGAGTCCCCGCTCACGATCACGAAGGTGTCCACGTGGGACTTGGTGTAGCAGAGGTCGAGGGCGTCGACGACGAGCCGGATGTCGGCCGAGTTTTTTCCCGACTGGCGCACATGGGGGATTTCGATCAGCTCGAAGGCGGCCTCGTGCATCGTGGCCTTGAACTCCTTGTACCGCTCCCAGTCGCAGTAGGCCTTCTTGACGACGATGGTGCCCTTGAGGAGCAGCCGCTCGAGCACCTTGCGGATGTCGAACTGGGCGTAGCGGGCATCCCGCACGCCGAGGGCCACGTTTTCGAAATCGCAGAAAACGGCCATGATGTCGGTCTGCTCTTTGCTCATGGAAACGACCTCCCGTTGCGCCGCGGGACGAACCCCCCGCGGCGGTCAGCGCGGCTGCCCCGCGAGGATGGTGGCCCCGCAGAGGATCATCAGGATGGAGAGCGCCTTGAGCCAGCTCATGCGGTCTCCGAGAAAGACCCCCGCGAGCGTCACCACGAGGATGCTGCCCCCGATGATGATCGGGCCGCCGATCGAGACCGGAAGCCCCTCCTTGTAGGCCTTCAGGATGAAGAAATCGGCCAAAAGGACCGAAAGCCCCGCCCCGGCGCAGAGCAGCACGGCCTGGGCCGAGGCCTCCGGCCGCCCCGCGCGCAGCGTGGGCAGAAAGATGAGCAGCCCCGCGGAAAAGGCGGTGATCTCGGTGATGAGGGCCCCGAGCAGCGGGTGCATCTGCCGCGAGGCGGCGGAGATGAAGACGTTCCACAGGCCCGTTCCCAGGGCGCCGATGGCCACGAAGGCGATCCGCGTCAGCATCGGGGGTCCTTTCGGCGGGAGGGGGTCGCCCCCCGGCGGCGGGGCCCGCCCCGGCCGCGCAGGAAGTCGGCGAGAACGGCCTCCAGGTCGGGGCTGCCGATCTCCTGGAGCCGGTAGTGGACGCGGGTCGCGGGCCGGCCGATGGGGATGAGGCGGGCGAGGTCGATCGGGGTTCCGACGACGACGGCGTCGCAATCGGTCCGGCGGATCGTCGCCGCGAGATCCCGAAGCTGCCGCCGCCCGTAGCCCATGGCCGGCAGCACGGCCCCGATCCCGGGGTAGGTGCGGAAGGTCTCGCGCAACGTCCCCACGAGGAAGGGCCGCGGGTCGACGAGGGCCGCGGCGCCGAACTTGCGCGCGGCGACGACCGCCGCCCCGAAGGTCATTTCGCCGTGGGTGAGAGTCGGGCCGTCCTCCACGGCGAGCACGCGCTTGCCGCGGATCACCGCGGGGTTGTCGACCGCGATCACCGAGGCCGCCTCGATCACCACCGCGCGCGGGTTGTCGCGGGCGATGCTTTTCCTCACGGCCTCGATGCCTTCCGGCGGGGCGCTGTCGATCTTGTTGATCACCACGGCGTCGGCGAGCCGCAGGGTGACGTTGCCCGGGTGGTAGAGCCGCTCGTGGCCGGGGCGCAGGGGGTCGACGACGGTGATCATCCGGTCCGGCCGGAAGAACGGGAAGTCGTTGTTGCCGCCGTCCCAGACGATGACGTCGCAGCCTTGCGGGTCGTTCTCCGCGGCCCGCAGCACCTCCGCGTAATCGACCCCGGCGTAGACGACGTTGCCGCGCGCGATGTGCGGCTCGTATTCCTCGCGCTCCTCGATCGTGCAGCGGTGGCGGTCGAGGTCGGCCGGGACGGCGAAGCGCTGCACCCGCTGCCGCCGGAGATCCCCGTAGGGCATCGGGTGGCGCACGGCGACCACCTTCCAGCCGCGGGCAAGGCAAAGCTCGATCACCCGGCGCGCGGTCTGGCTCTTGCCGCAGCCGGTGCGCACGGCGCCGATCGCGATGACGGGCTTGCGGCTCTCGAGCATGGTGTCGCGCGGGCCAAGGAGCGTGAAGCTCGCGCCCGCCGCCTGGACGCGCGCGGCCACGTCCATCACGTGCTGGCAGGAGACGTCGCTGTAGGCGAAGACGCACTCGTCGGCCCCGAAGCGGCCGATGAGGGATTCGAGCTCCTCCTCGGGGAAGATGGGGATCCCCCGGGGGTAGCGCTTCCCCGCGAGGGCGGCGGGGTAGCGCCGGCCGGCGATCTCGGGGATCTGGGCCGCGGTGAAGGCCACGACCTCGCAGGCGGGGTCGTCGCGGTAGCGGACGTTGAAGTTGTGGAAATCGCGCCCGGCGGCGCCCAGGATGATCACCTTCCGGCGTGGCATCGTTCGGTTTCCCCTCAGGCGACGACCCGGGTCCCCGCCTCGCCGCGGACGGCCGCCTCGATCTCCTCCAGGCGGCAGATGACCCCGGGGTTTCCGGTCTGGCGGTGGAACTGCAGGATCGCCTCCACCTTGGGGCCCATGGAGCCCGCGGGAAACTGCCCCCGGGCGTGATGGCGCGCGAGCTCCTCCGCCCGCACCTCGGTCAGCAGGCGGGCCCGGGGGGTCCCGTGGTCGAGGCAGACTCCCGGGACGTCGGTGGCGATGACGAAGAGGTCGGCGGGGAGGTCGGCGGCCAGCACCGCGCTGGCGAGGTCCTTGTCGATCACGGCGTCGACCCCGCGGAAGGTGCGTTCCCCGCGCACCACGGGAATGCCCCCGCCGCCGCAGCAGATGACGATGAACCCCGCCGCCAGCAGATGCTTGATCTCGCGGTGCTCGACGATCGAGAGCGGCCGCGGGCTGGCGACGACGCGGCGAAAGCCCTTCTCGGTCCGCACCGTGGGGTAGGGCAGCCGGCGGGCCTCCTCCTCGGTGTAGACGGGCCCGATCGGCTTGGTGGGGTGGCGGAAGGCGGGGTCCTCGGGGTCGACGACGACGTAGGAAATGAGCGAAACGAAGAGCTGCTCGGTCATGACCCCGATTTCCATGAGCGCCTCGTCGAGCGAGGACTCGATCATGTAGCCGATCTGGCCCTGGGTCATGGCGACGATGATCTCCAGCGGCATGCTCGGCACCTCGCGGCAGCTCTCCTGCTGCAGCAGCAGGTTGCCCACCTGGGGGCCGTTGCCGTGGGTGATCACGAGGCGGTGGGTGCGCGACAGGCGCGCGATCTGCCGCATGGGGATTTTCAGGTTGGCGAACTGCTCCTCGGCCGTGCCGCGCTGCCCATTGCGGATGAGGGCGTTGCCGCCGAGGGCGATCAGGACGAGCTTCGGATCCATCGTCTTCAGTCGGCCCCGCAGAGCGTGGCGATGAGGATCGCCTTGATGGTGTGCAGGCGGTTTTCGGCCTGGTCGAACACGATCGAGGCGGGCGACTCGAAGACCTCGTCGGTCACCTCCATCGCCTCCAGGCCGAAGCGCCGGTAGATGGCCTCGCCGATTTCCGTGTGGCGGTCGTGAAACGCAGGCAGGCAGTGGAGGAACTTGCAGCGCGGGTTCCCGGTCGCGGCGAGCGCGGCCCCGTCCACGCGGTAGGGGGCGAGCAGGCGGATCCGCTCCTCCCAGACGCTTTCGGGCTCGCCCATCGAGACCCAGACGTCGGTGTAGAGAAAATCGCAGCCCCGCACCCCTTCCGCGACCGCGGAGGTGACCGTGATCCGGGCGCCGCTTGTCTCGGCGATGGGCGCGACGGTGCGCTGGAGGGCGTCCGCGGGCTGCAGCGCCGCGGGGGCGACCACCCGGAAGTCCATGCCCATCTTGGCCGCGGCGACGAGAAGCGAGTTGGCGACGTTGTTGCGTCCGTCGCCCAGGAAGGCGAAGGCGATCTCGGAGAGCGGACGCCCCGCGTGCTCGCGCATGGTGAGGAGGTCGGCGAGCGCCTGGGTGGGATGAAAGGCGTCGGTGAGCCCGTTCCAGACGGGCACCCCGGCGTGGCGCGCGAGCTCCTCGACCCGCTCCTGGCTGAAGCCGCGGTATTCGATGCCGTCGTACATCCGGCCGAGCACGCGGGCTGTGTCCCGGATCGACTCTTTTTTCCCGAGCTGCGAGCCGGCGGGGTCGAGGTAGGTGACGTGCGCCCCCTGGTCGTAGGCCGCCACCTCGAAGGCGCAGCGGGTGCGGGTCGAGGTCTTCTCGAAGACGAGCGCGATGTTCTTGCCCGCCAGCCGCGGCCGCTCCCGGCCGCTTTTCTTTTCTTCCTTGAGCCGCGCGGAGAGATCGAGAAGCCAGGCGATCTCTTCGGGGGTGTAATCGAGCAGTTTCAGGAAATGCCGATTCTTGAGATCGACCGCCATCGCACACCTCGCGCCTTGCAGGAAATAGGGCCAAGGGCCGGTTCCCGCGGGGAGACCGCCCTTGGCCCGAACCCATTTAGGCTATCAGAAAGGGGCCGCTCGTTCAACCCGCCGCCGGGCGCTTTTCCCGGCGCGAAGCCTGTGGTATGGGGGAGCAACCGGCGTTACGACCGCCGGCAATCCATCCCGCCCGGAGGACCCGGCCGTGACCCTCCCCAAGCCCTTGAGCCGCAGCGAGGCGGATGCGGGGCTCGAAGGCCTCTACCGCGACATGCACGCCGCCATCGGCAAGATGCCCAACATCTTCGGCGTCATGGCGCACTTCCCCGCCGCCCTGAAGGCCTTCATCCCCTTCTACACCGCGGTCATGACTCAGGGCAAGGTGCCGGCGCGCCTCAAGGAGCTGGCCTACCTCAAGACCGCGAGCATCAACGCCTGCCGCTATTGCATGAAAGCGCACAGCGCCTCCGCCCGTCAGGCGGGCGTGAGCGAGCGGCAGATCGAGGACCTCCGCTTCTACCAGAGCAGCCCGGCTTACGACGAAAAGGAGCGGGCGACCATCCGCTTCGCCGACCTCGTCACCCGCGGGGCGGCGGCCGTGGACGCCTCGGTGCTCGAGTGGCTGGGCACCTATTACGACGAGGCGGAAATCGTGGAGCTCGTCCTGGTCATCGGCCTGGCCAACCTCGTCAACCGCTTCAACGACACGCTGCAGATCGAGCCCGACCTCGGCTGAACGCGGCGACCCCGCCGGTCACGGCGGTTTAGGCCGCCCCCTCGAGTTCCGCGCGCCGCCGCAGGAAGGCCCGCACGCGGCCCTCCTCCACGCGGCCTTCGGCCCTTCCGCCCCTCTTGAAGCAGCTGCCCACGATGAATCCCCGGGCCTGCGCATAGAAGCGCGCGAGGTTTTCCGGCGTGAGGCCGCTTCCGACGAGGACCGGAAGGCGCGTGTTCTTGCGGGCGTCCTCCAGCTCCGCCGGGTCCGCCGCGGTGCCGGTGCGCTCGCCGGTGACGATCAGCGCATCGGCGAGCCCGCGCTCGGCGAGATCGCGCGCTTCGGCGGCGAGACCCCGCGGGGCGAGCGGGGCGGCGTGCTTGACGCGCAGGTCGGCGAAGACGAGGACCGGGGATTTGAGGGCGGCCCGCCTTCTCAGCGTCTCGTGGCCTTTCCCCTCGAGGATCCCCGAATCGCAGACGGCGGCCCCCAGGTGCACGTTCACGCGGATGAAGTGCGCCCCGGCGGCCGTGGCGACGGCGAGGGCGGCCAGGGCGTCGTTGCGCAGGACGTTCACCCCGACCGGGAGGCCCGCGGCGCGGACCACCTCGCGCGTCACCGCAGCCATCGCGGCCACGGTCTCGGGGGGAACCCGGTCCGGAAAGAAAGGGGTGTCGCGGAAGTTCTCGACGAGCAACCCCTCCACCCCCGCCCGGCGGAACAGCGCGGCCTCCTCCAGGGCGGCGTCGTAGACGCGGCCGATCTTTCCAGCGTAGCGCGGGGATCCGGGAAGCGGGGGCAGGTGGATGCAGGCGATCACGGGTTTCCGGTCGCCGAAGAGGCTCCGCCAGCGCACGGTAGGGTTCCCCTTCTCGGCTCACTGGCAGCGGCCGCGCAGGTCGATCGGCCAGACGTCGATCACCCGCTCGGCCCGCGTGACGAGAAACTGGTCGAAGAGGTTCACCGTCGGGTCGCAGTGCGAGACGATGAGCTCGAGCACCGTCCCCGGCGCGGGCAGCAGGCAGGCGCGGTCCGGGGCGACGAGGCGGCCGTATTCGTCGCCGAACCACTCGTACTGGAGGCGGCGGTAATCGGGGTGGATCACCCGCGGCTTTCCGCCGTCGCGGTAGATCGCCTTGAGCCCCGCGTCCACGGTCACCTGCCGGCCGTGGGGGCCGCTCACGACCGTGGTGAGCAGGGTGAGTGCCGGGGCGTAGTCGGCTTCTTCCGAGCCGTCGGCCGATTCGATGGCGAGGTACTCGGCGTCCATGAGGGCGTAGGACCCGGCCTGAAGCTCGGTCAGCTCGGGGATGGCGAGATCGATGCGCGCCGTGCCGGTGCCGGAGCCGCTGAAGATGTCGCAGGAGGACGCGCGCTCCCGGAGCTCGCGGAACACGGCCGCGGCCTGCCGCAGGGCCTCGCGCGAGGCGAGCTTGCGGTCCGCGTAGCGGGGGATGTGCTGCAGGTGGCCGGCGTAGGCCTGCACGCCGCGCAGCCTGAGGTGGGGGCAAGCCCGGATCGTTTCCGCAAGCGCCGCGGCGCGGGCGGGGGGCACCCCCGTGCGGTGCTGGCCGACGTCGAGGTCGAGCAGCACGTCGAGGCGGCGGCCGGCAGCCGCGAGGCGGGCTTCCAAGAGCTCGATCCCCGCGGGGTCGTCGACGACGGCGATCAGAAAGGGCGCCCGCTCGAGGAGCGCGACCAGCCGGTCGGCCTTGGGGCGGCCGGCCACGGGCCCGGTGAGGAGGACCCCGGAGATCCCGGCCGCGACGAGGGCTTCGGCCTCGGCGATCTTGGCCGCGCAGGCGCCGATCGCGCCGTTGGCGATCTGCATCTTGGCGAGGGTGGAGCATTTGTGCGTCTTGGCATGGGGCCGCAGCGCCTTGCCCGCCGCCTTCACCCGACCCTGCATCTTCTGGAGGTTCTCGTCCAGGCGGTCGAGATCGATGAGGAGGCAAGGGGTGTCGAGCTCGGTTTTGCGGCGGCCGATGGCTTCCCGTGGGTTCGGCGTCATGGGTCAAAGCCCCTGTTTCTCGAAAAACACAAAGCACAGCAGGAACACCGCGGCCACGGCGGGGATCACGGCCCAGGGGGAGAGGCCGAGCACGCCCGGCAGGGTGATCTTGCCGAGATTCCCCCAGGCCAGGAGCGTCTTTTCCAGCCGCGGGTAGGCCTCGGCGTAAAGGGCCGCCCCGACCATCATCCCCAGGACGGCGAAGAGCGCATGCCAGCGGCCCTCGGCCACCGCGCCGACCGAGGTCCCCGGGCAGAAGCCCATCACCGCCCAGCCCAGGCCGAAGAGGATGCCGCCCAGCACGTTCGCGCCGAGCTGGGTGGCCTTGGGGCTGAGGGCGGCGAGGTCGAGCGCCACCGCGGCGTGGATGCCGACCATCCCGACGAGGATCGCGGACATCATGAACTTGAGGATCGTCATGTCCTCAAGGCGCATGGCCGCCACCTGCTTTTCAAAGCGCAGCACCCGGCCCTGCTGGAGAAGGGCGCCGAAGGCGATCCCCGTGATCAAACCCAGCCAATGCTCGCTCATCGGCGGCCTCCTTTCCCGCCGTAGACCCAGGCGGCCATGAGCACCCCGGCCCCGAAAAAGCAGCCGAGCGCGATGAACCCGCTGACCGAAAGCTGCATCAGCCCGCTCAGGCCGTGGCCGCTCGGGCAGCCGTCGGCCATGCGCGCGCCGAACATGGCGACGATCCCGCCCAGAAAAGCGCCCGCGGCGCGAAGCGCGACGCTGTCACCGAAGCGCTCGCGCCAGATCGGGGGCACCGCCTCGAGGCGGAAGCTCCCGTCGAGAATCGAGGCGGCGAGCGCGCCGATGAAGATTCCGGCAATCAGCATGAATTGCCAGTCGATCTTGATTTTTTCCTTGGCGAAGTAAGGGTTCTGCCGCACGTGGTCGGGGGCCGCCGCCTGTTCCACGAACCCCGCGGCGCGCACGAAGGTGGTCGAAGCCCCCAGGAACTGAGTTTTCCCAAGAACCCGGGTCGTGACCACGACGGAAACGGTCGCCAGCACCCCGACCAGTGCGCCGGCGATGTAGGGCCTCCAGTCGATGCGTCGCTTCATGACCCCTCTCCCTTCGGTACGGGTTGCCGGAAGAGCCTCCGGTAGGGTTTCTCTTAGACCGATTCGCGGCGGGGCTCAACCGCAACGCCGCGGAGGTGCGGAGCGGATCGCCGGCATGGGCCGTCGGCGGGGGACGCAAGCGGGGCGGCGGGCCGTCGGGGCTTGCGCTGCGCTCCGGGGGCGATCCCCCGGCGGAATCGCTAGGCGGTGCGGAAGAGCCCAGGGAGTCTCCTTCCCTGGGCGGGGTTGTTGCCCGCTCGATGGTGTTCTACTATGGGAGCCGGCCGGAATGTCAATCGTTTCCTGGCACCTGGAGGAAGGGCCCCTTCGTTGTCCCCCGCCGAGGTCAACGCCATTCTCGACCGGGCCGCCGTCCCCGAGCACTCGGTGTCCTTCATGGCCGCCGTCTCCGGGGGGGAGCCGCTCGCGATCGGCGGGTTTCTCTTTTTTGCGGCCGAGGACTGGCTGATCGCCGTGGGCTACCCGCTCGACGGCGGGGGCGGGGAGGGCGACTTCGAGGAGGCGCTCGCCGCAGCCCTGGCCTCAACCCGCGCCCGCGACTGCTGGGCCATCGCCCCGCGGCTGCCCCCACGGCTGGCCGAGCGCCGCGTGGAAGCGGACCGGTATTACGTCCTGGACGCCGACACCCCGCTTCCGCCGCGCCTCGAGCGGCTCGCCGAGCGCGCAGCGGCCCGTCTCGCGGTCGAGGAGTCGCAGGCCTTCGGCCCCGGCCACCGCCGCCTGTGGGCCGAGTTTCTCGGCCGCGTCGATCTCCCGCCGCGGGTGCGCGAGCTCTACGCCCGCACCCCCGCCGTGCTGGGGCGGGTCCCGGGGTTGTCGCTTCTCAGCGCCCGCGACCCCGAGGGCCGCATCGCCGCCTGCCTGCTCATCGACCGCGCCCCGCGGCGCTTCACGAGCTACCTCCTCGGCGCACACGCGCGCGAGCCTTACACCCCGTACGCGACCGACCTCCTCTTCCGGGAGATGATCCGCGGCGCGCGGCGCGAGGGCAAGGCGTTTTTGCACCTCGGGCTGGGGGTGAACGAGGGGATCCGCCGTTTCAAGACGAAGTGGGGGGCGCGGCCCGGCCAGGCCTACGAGATGGCCGCCTGGCGCGAGGGGGGCGGCTGGCGCGGGGAGCTCGGCGATCTCGCCCTCGGCCTTGCTAGGCTGCCGCGGGAGCCCCTCTCCCGGCAGGAGTTTCTCGCGAGCCTCCCGCGCCAGCGGCGGTTTGCGATGCTCTGGGAAGTCGAGCGCGGCGGGCGGCGCTCCTTCATCGGCGGGACGGCCCATTTCTTCGGCTTCAGCTTCGAGCGCTCCTTCCGCCGGCTTTTCGAGGAGGTGGAGACGGTCCTCTTCGAGGGCCCGCTCGACCCGGCAAGCCTCGAGCGCGTGGCCCGTTGCGGGCGGGCACCCGAGCCGGGCGGACCCCGGCTGGCGGCGCTGCTCGACGAAGGGGAGACCGCACGGCTCGAGCGCGTGGTCTGCGGCCCTCGGGGGAGATGGGCGCGCTTCTTCGGCCTCGAGCACCCCGACCCGCCCGACGTGCGCGGGCTGCTCGCCGCGACGCGGCCGTGGTACGCCTTTTTCTCCCTGTGGACCGCCTTTGTCGCCCGCAAGGGGTGGAAGGAGTCGGTCGATCTCGAGGCCTGGCGGATCGCCCGGGAGATGGGCAAGGCCGTGGTCGCCCTGGAAAGGATCGAGGAGCAGCTGGCGACCCTGGAGGGCATTCCGCTGGCGCGGATCGTCAACTTCCTGCGCGGCTGCCGCCGCTGGGGGCGCATGATGCGGCGCTACGAGCGCCACTACCTCCGGGGCGAGGTGGAGCGCCTCTTCGGGACGAGCATCGAGTTCCCGACGCGCACCGAGCTCGTGATCCACCGCCGCGACGCCCGCTTCCTCGAGCGCATGCGGCCCTACCTCGAACAGGGGGGGGCCGCCGTGCTCGTGGGCTCCGCCCACCTGATCGGGCTCCGCGGCCTGCTGGCCGAGGCCGGCTTCCGCGTGCGGAAGGTGCGATGATCGGCCCCGACCGGCTCGAGCGGGTCACGGCCGGGGCGGTCGTCCCCGAGCAGGTGATCGCCTACGTGCGCGCCGTCTCCGAGGCGGCGCCGTCGCTGTTCGGCTCCTGCGTGGGCTACCGCAGCGGGGAGCGGATCGTCCTGGTCGGCTACCCGCTCGAGGACCCTCGCGACGAGGCCCGCATGTCCCGGGCGGTGGAGGAGGCGCTTTCCTCCCCGGGACTCGGCCGGATCACCGTGCTCGGCCCGGCGCGGCCGTCCCAGGCCCCGCCGGCGGCGGAAAGCCGCGCGGACGCCTACTTCGCCCTTGCGCTTCCCGCCCCGCCGCGGGAGCCGAAGCTGCGCAGCCTGCTGCGCCGGGCGGCGCGCGAGCTCGTCCTGGAAACGGAAGGGCCCTTCGGCCGGGAGCATGCCGAGCTGGTCGCGCGCTACCTGCGGGAGCGCGAGCTCGCGGAGGGGACGCGCCGCATCTTCAGGCGCATCCCCCGGGTGCTCGAGACCTGCCCGGAGGCCCGGCTCTTTTCGGCGCGCCTTGCCGACGGAAGGCTCGCCGCCTTCGCCGTGGGCGAGTTTTCGCCGCTCACGACGGCCTGTTTTCTCTTCTGTTTCCGCGACAAAGACCTCGCCCCCCCGGGGAGCGCCGATTTCGTGCTCGCCGCGCTCGTCGCCGAGGCCGAGCGCCGGGGCCACACGCGGGTGAACCTCGGGCTGGGGGTGAACGGCGGCATCGCCTTTTTCAAGCGCAAGTGGGGGGCCGCGGCCTTCCTGCCCTGCATCGAGACGAGCTGGGCGCCCGGTCGCCCGCAGGCCGGCCGGAGGGGCGGCATCCTCACGCGGTTGCGGAGGCGGCTATGGGATGGGTAGTCGACGAGGCGTTTCTCCGCCGCTTTCCGTCCCCCGGGCTGCGGGAGACGGTGAAGGAGGCGATCTTCGGGCTCCGGCGGCCTCTCGCCTGCCTCCAGGTCGAGGTGAGCTCGCGCTGCCCCGGCCGCTGCCTCTACTGTCCCCGCACGGTGTTCAGGGACTCCTGGCGCGGCCGCGACCTCGACCGCGACACCTTCGGCCGCCTCTGGCCGCTCATGCGCAAGAGCCAGCGCGTGCATCTCCAGGGCTGGGGGGAGCCGCTTCTCAACGCGGAGTTTTTCACCTTCGCCGAGCTTGCGCGCCGGGCCGGCTGCCAGGTGTCCACCACGACCTGCGGGCTGCGCCTGGACGCGGAGACCGCCCGCCGGATCGTCGCCAGCGGCATCGACATCGTGGCCTTCTCGCTCGCCGGCTGCGACCCCGCGACCCACGAGGCCGCGCGCTGCGGGGTCGGCCTGGACCGGGTGCTGCAGGCGGTCGAGACCCTGCAGGCGGAGCGGAAAAGACGGCAGGCCGTGCACCTGGAGATTCATTTCGCCTACCTCCTCCTCTACTCCGCGCTCGACTCCGTGGCCGGGCTGCCGGCGCTCATGGAACAGCTCGGCGTGCACGCGGCGGTGGTTTCGACCCTCGACTTCCTGCCCGACCCGAAGCTGGCCGCGGAGGCGATCCTGCCGGGCGAGGTGGAGAAGATTGCCCGCGCCGAGGAGGTCCTCTCCCGGGCGGCGGCCGCGGCGGCCGCCCGCGGACTTGCCTTCGACTACGCGCTGGCCGCCCGCGAGATCCGGGGCGCCTCCTGCCGCGAACGGATCGACCGGACCGTCTTCGTCGCCGCCGACGGGACGGTCTCGCCCTGCGTCTATCGCAACGTGCCGGCCGGGGCCCTCGAAGGGCGGCGGCTCCTCTTCGGCGATCTGCGCGCGGAGGATCCGGTCGCGATCTGGGAGAAGGAGGGCTTCCGGCGCTTCCGGGAGCGGCTCACGGCGGGCGACCCCGACCCCGTCTGCCGCGCCTGCCCCAAGCGCTATCGCAATCCCCGGGACACCGGCTGACCCGCTTCCGGGGGGAACGCGGCGCTCTGGGCCGCCGACCCCCCGCCAGAAAGGAAGGATGCCATGCACTACGACACCGCGCTCCGGGGCTACACCGCCAAGCGGATCGAGGAAATCGACTCGGCCGACATCCTGGTCGGGATCCCCTGCTACAACAACGAGAAGACCATCGCCCACGTGATCCAGATGGTGAGCCACGGGCTGGCGCGCCATTACGGCGGAAAGCGCTCCGTCATTTTCGTGGCCGACGGCGGCTCCACCGACGACACCCGCGAGGCGGCCAAGGAATTCCAGCTCAAGCCCTGGCAGGAGAAGATCGTCTCGATCTACCGCGGCCCGGCGGGCAAGGGGACGGCGCTGCGCTCGGTGTTCGAAGCGGCCAGCCGGCTCAAGGTCCAGGTCTGCGCCATGGTGGATGCCGACCTGCGCAGCATCACGCCCGACTGGGTGAAATACCTGATCGACCCCGTGCTCGAGGGCGGGTTCCAGTTCGTCGCCCCCGTCTACCTGCGCCACAAATACGACGGGACGATCACCAACAACATCGTCTACAACCTCACCCGCGCGCTCTACGGCAAACGCATCCGCCAGCCGATCGGCGGCGACTTCGCCATCTCCCGCGAGACGGCCCGCTTCTACGCCGAGCAGGACGTCTGGCTGACCGACGTCGCCCGCTTCGGGATCGACATCTGGATGACGACGACCGCGGTCACCCAGGGCTTCCGCATCTGCCAGTCGAACCTCGGGGTCAAGATCCATGACGGGAAAGACCCGGGGCAGCACCTTGGGCCCATGTTCCGGCAGGTCCTCTCGGCGCTCTTTTCGCTCATGGAACGCTACGAAAGCCACTGGCGCGAGGTCCGGGGGAGCGAGCCGGTGGCGACCTTCGGCTTCGAGGGGGCGGTCGAGCCGGAGCCGGTCCAGGTGAACCTCGAGCTCCTCGTCGAGCTCTTCAAGACCGGCTACCAGCAATTCTCGGCCCTCTGGCGCGAGATCTTCGACGCGGAGAGCTTCCGGGAGATCACCGCCGCCGCCTGCCGCCAGGCGGCGGACTTCCACCTGCCCACCGAGGCCTGGGTGCGCATCCTCTACGAGATCGCGGCCACCTTCCACGCCTGGACCGTGAACCGCGGCAAGCTCCTCGACATGCTGACCCCCCTCTACTTCGCCCGGGTCGCCTCCTTCGTGCGCGAGAGCTGGACCCTGTCCTCCGAGGAGGCCGAGGCGCTCGTCGAGGAGCAGGCGCTGCTCTTCGAAAAACAAAAAGGGGAATTGGTCCGCCTCTGGGACGAGCGGGCGCAGGCGGCAAGGGGGGGTCGCGGGCCGGAGTCCTGCCCGGTCCCGTCGTGAGGCGCTCCGGCTCAGGGAGCGCGGCGGGCGAGTTCGCGGCAGGCCAGCACGATGTGCCGCGGGCCGAAGCCGTGCTTTTCGAAGAGGTAGTCCTGGTCGGCCACCTCCCCGAAGCGGTCGGGGACGCCGAGCCGCCGCACGGGCACGGGGTGGCGCTCGCTCAAGATCTCGCACACCGCGCCGCCCAGGCCGCCGAGGATGCTCTGGTTTTCCACGGTGACGACCGCCCCCGTGCGGCGGGCCGAGGCGACGAGGCTTTCGGCGTCGAAGGGCTTGACCGACGGGTAGTGCAGCAGGTCGACCCCGATGCCCTCGGCCGCAAGCTCCCGCGCCGCCTCGAGGGCGAAGCGGGTCATGTAGCCCGTCGCGACCAGGGTCACGTCGCCCCCCTCGTGGAGGCGGCGGGCGCGCTGCGGGTCGAAGGCGACGGGTTCCGGGGACAGCGGCGGCACCTTGAGCCGGATCAGCTGCAGGTAGGTCGGCTGGCGGGTCGACGCCATGTGGAAAAGCACCGCGCGCAGCTCATGGGCGTCCGCGGGGCTGTACACGTGCATGTTGGGCATCGCCCGCATGATGGCCAAGTCCTGGAAGCACATGTGGGTGCCGCCGTTGGGGCCCTGGGTGATGCCGGGCGAGGTGCCGACGATCTTCACGTTGTTGTTCGCGTAGGCCACGCTGATCGTGATCTGGTCGTAGCAGCGCCGGGTGGCGAAGGCGGTGAAGCTCGAGCAGAAGGGGATCTTCCCCTCGCGCGCCAGCCCTGCGGCGACCCCGATCATGTTCGCCTCCTGGACGCCGCAGTTGATGAAGTTCGCGGGGTGCCGTGTTGCCACGATGGGGATCGTGGCGTCGGCCTTGGCGAGATCGGCCTCGAGGCAGAAGACGTTCGGGTCCCGGTCGATCAGCTCGTTGAGCGTGTGCGCATAGACCAGGCGCATTTCCATGTCGGCGAAGTTCGCTGCGGCGGGCTGCGTCATGGCGCTCCAGCGGGGGTGCGGGGGGTCGCGGGGTCCGGGGGCCAAGGCCTCAATAGGGCAGATCGAAGCGGCACTCGAGCCCCTCCATCAGGCGGCGGTAGGTCGCCTCGTCGGGGATTTTCACGTTGTGGCAATCGACCAGGCCTTCGGTCTCGCGGTTGCCCTTGCCCTTGACGGTGTGGGCGATGACCATCGCCGGCCGGCCGGTGACCTCGCGGGCCCGGAGCAGGGTCGCATGGATGTCGTCCCAGTCGTGCCCGTCCATCTCGAAGGTCTCCCAGCCGAAGGCGCGCCACTTGTCGGCGAGCGGCTCGAGCTCGAGCACCTCGTCGGTGCGGCCGTCGATCTGCATCTTGTTGTAGTCGCAAATGGCGATCAGGTTGTCCAGGCGGCGGTGGGCGGCGAAGAGGGCGGCTTCCCAGATCTGGCCCTCGTTGCTCTCGCCGTCGCCGATGATGCAGTAGACCCGGTGGGTCCTGCCGTCGCGCTTGGCGGCGAGGGCCATGCCGCAGGCGCAGGAGAGCCCTTGCCCCAGCGACCCGGCCGTGATCTCGACCCCCGGGGTGAGGATCTGGTCCATGTGGCTGGGGAGGCGGGTGCCGTTGCGGTTGATCGTGCAGAGCCAGGACTTGGGGAAGAACCCCTTGTAGGCGAGCGCCGTGTAGACGACCGGCCCGGCGTGCCCCTTGGAGAGGATCAGCCGGTCGCGGTCCGGCCAGTCGGGCTCCTCGGGACGGACGTTGAGGATGCGGAAATAAAGGGTGATCACGATCTCGACCAGGCTCATCACCCCGCCGATGTGGCCCACGCCGGAGCGGCAGATGGCGTCGGTCACGACGTAGCGGAATTCCGCCGCCAGGCGGTCGAGCTGCTCGCGGCTCCAGGGTTCGTTCACAGGCACTCCTTCCGCGGCTCCCCGGAGTTTCCCGAGGGCGTTCGGCGCACGGGATGCGGCCGGTTTCCGTAACAGAAATCGGTCGTCCTTTCAAGCGCGGGACGCTCCCGAACCCCGGCCGTCGGGCGATGAAAGGGCGGCGCGTTCAGGGCGCGGCCGCGATTTCGCGCACGATCTCGTAGAGGGCATCGGGGGTCAGGCCGTTGGCCGAGGCGATCGCCTTCACGGTCTCCCCGGCGCCGGCCCGGATGCCGCGGCCGGAGAGCGCGGCGATCACCCGGTCGGCCTCCAGGCCGTAGCGTTCGCATAGCGCGGCGATCGTTTTCTGGCCGGTCCCCGGCGGGGGAAGGGGCGGGAGCGAAGCCTCTGCCGCCGCGGGTTTCTTTTCCGCCGGCTGCACGATCCGATAGACGTCCCGGGGGGAGAGCCCGTTTTTGCGGGCGACCTCGAGGAGCGTGTCTTGCTCCTCGAAACGGAGGCCGGCCGCGCGCAGGAGGGCCAGGGCTTTCGCCTCCTCCAGGTTCGTCTTGCCGAAAAACGAGCGCAGCGTCGAAAGCTCGGCATGGCCGTAAGGCGGCTCGCCGTGGAGCCGTGCCGCGCGTTCCTTCAGGGTTTCGTTCAGCTCGATCAACCAGCGGAACGGGGGCGCCTCGGCCCAGGTTCCCGCCGCGGTGAGGCCGGTCAAGGCGAGGGCGAAGCCGAACTCGGGGGTGAGGATGCGAAGGCGGCGGCTTTTCTTGAGGTAGGCGAGGATCGCGTTCCAGTTGTAGCAGACGTGCAGCAGAATGCTCAGCAGAAACAGGGTGCCCACGGTAATGTGGAGGTTTCCCCAGACGGTCTTGGAGAGCCCCCACAGCCTCCAGTCGGCCCAGTAGGCGACCCGGCCCTGGGGGGCAAGGTAGATCACGATGCTGGTGACCAGGAGCAGGAGAAAGGAGGTGAGCGCGGTGAGCGAGACGGTTTTGCGCAGGTTCATGGTGCGGTTCTCCTTCGCCGGGACGGAATCTGCGGTGGGAAGGTAACGCCGGCGCGGGCGGGGTCAAGACGGCGGGGCGGCCCGGGGCCTCCTGCAGGCGGCGGCGAGGGGGGGGATCGCCAGCAGGAGGCATCCGGCCCCCAGGCTGCCGAAGGCGAACCCCCAGGCTCGGGCCGCCTCTTTCCCGCCGGCCAGGTCGAGCACGGCCCCGAAGGCGACCGGCGCGAGAAAACCGGCCCCGAAGCCGGCGAAGGAGTAGAAGGCCATGGCGGCCCCGCGGACAGGGGCCGGTGTGGCCTCGACCAGGCCCGCGGTGAGGGCTGCGGAGTCGGACATCACGGCGATGTAGTGGAGCGCAAGCGCCGCGAGCATCGCCCCGGCGGAGAGGCAAGGCGAAAATCCGGCGGCCCAGGCGAGCGCGCCGGATGCGGCCATGGCGATCGGGATGACGCGGCCTCGGCCCACGCGCATCGCGGTTTCGTTGCCGAGGATGCTCGCGGGGATCCCGAGCAGGTTGATCAGGGCGGCGGCCTCCGTGGCGCCGATCGGGGCGGGGCCGGCCGGGGAGACCCCGTAGCCGAAGAGCAGGAACGCGACCATCCAGGAGCGCAGGCCGAAGAGCTCCCAGCAATGCGCGGCGTAGCGCAGGACGAAGGACGCCACCCCCGGCAGGCGCAGGACCGCGGGGCGGGGCAGGAGGGCCGCTTTCCCCGCCGCCGGGGGGTTGGCGGCCGCCGGCGCGATCGCTTTGAGGACCAAGCCCGCCGCCGCGAGCGGGCCGGCGGCGAGCAGGCCGAAGACCGCCGGCCAGGCCAGGAGGCGGCCGAGCCAGCCGGCCAGCAGGAGCGAAAGGCTCGTCCCGATGCCGAAGGCTGACGTGTAGAAGGAGACGTAACGGCTTTGCCGCGGCCCGCCCACGCGGTCGGTGAGGGCTTTCAGCCCCGGCATGTAGGTGCCGGCGAGCCCCACCCCGCCCAGCATCTGGAAAAAGGCGGCGCTTGCTGCGCCCGTGGCGAGCGCGGCAAACCCGGCGAGGCCGGCGGCGGAGAGGAGACAGGAGCCGAGGTAGACCCGGCGGGCGTCGATGCGGTCGGTTGCGGCCGAGAGAAAAAACACGGCCGTCATGTAGCCGGCGAAGAACGCCCCGCCGATGAACCCGGCCTCGGCGTTCGAAAGCCGCCAGAGATCGCGAAGCGGCGCGAGAAAGGCGGGATAGGCGGCAAATCCCGTCATGCTGAACACTTCGGCAAGGCACATCCCGGCGACGATCCGGCCGACCGCCTCCGGCGCCTTCCCCGGCAGCGAGGGGGCACTTTTCATGGTCCGGCATCCTAAGGCAGCCGCCCGCGGAAGAAAAGCGTTGCGGCAAGGGCGGGGGCGCTTGCGGGCAGGAGCCGGGATCGGCTATACCCGGGCCATGGCGATTCTGGGCTGGGTGCTTGGGGCGCTTCTCGTCGCCGCCGGGCTCGTGGGGGTGGTGGTGCCGGGGCTGCCGGGTGCGCCGCTCGTCTTCGTCGGCCTGCTGCTCGCCGCCTGGGCGGACGGCTTCGCCCACGTGGGGGCGGGGACGATCCTGGTCCTGGCCGGCATGACGGCGCTTTCCTTCGTCGCGGACATCCTGGCCGCCGGCTGGGGGGTGAAGCGCGCCGGCGCCGGCCGCGCGGCCGTGGTCGGGGCGATGCTCGGCATGGTGGGCGGCCTTTTTTTCGGCCTGCCCGGCATCGTGATCGGCCCCTTTGCGGGTGCGGTCGCCGGCGAGTTCATCGCGCACCGCGATCTGGCGCGCGCGGGGCGGGCCGGCGCCGCGGCCTGGCTGGGGTTCCTGCTCGCGATCGGCATCAAGGCGGGGCTCGTCTTCGCCATGATCGGCGTCTTCGCCGCCGCCTTCATCGGCTGAGGGCCGCCACCTCCGGGTCGCGCTCCACGGCGGCGATCGCCTCCTCGAGGATCGCCAGCAGCTCGTCGATCCCCTCCTCCCCGATGATGAGCGGCGGCCCCAGGAGGAGGTGATCCCCCGCGACCCCTTCCACGGTCCCGTGGCCCGGGAAGACGATGAGCCCGCGCTCGAGGCAGGCGTCCGTCACCCGCTCGGCGAGGCGGAGGCCGGGAGGGTAGGGCGCGCGCGTTTCCCGGTCGCGCACGAACTCGACCCCCGCCATCAGCCCCAGCCCGCGCACGTCGCCGACGGCGGGCCGCCGGCCGGCGATCTCCCTGAGCCCGGAAAGCAGCCGCGCGCCCTGCCGGGCCGCGTTTTCGGCGAGCCGGCGCTCGACGAGCCGCTCGAGCATGAGCCCGCCCACGCGGCTTCCGAGCAGATGGCCGCAGCAGGTGTGGACCCCCTCGAAGGCGGCCCCGCGGCCCTCCACGGCGGCGGCGAGCCCCTCGGCGATCAGGCAGGCGGCCATCGGGAAATACCCCGCCCCCAGCCCTTTGCCGGTGGCGATCAAATCCGGCGCGACCCCCCAGTGGTCGATCGCGAAATGCCGGCCCGTGCGGCCCAGCCCGCACATCACCTCGTCGGCGATGAAGTGGACCCCGTGACGGGTGCAGATCTCGCGGACGAGCTCGAAGTACCCCGGCGGGGCGGGCACGGCGCCGAGGGCCGCCCCGACCACGGGCTCGGCGATGAAGGCGGCCACGTTTTCGGGGCCGAGCCGGTGGATCGCGGATTCGAGGGCGCGGGCGCAGAGCAGCCCGCAGGAGGGGTGGGTCTTCTCGAAGGGGCAGCGGTAGCAGAACGCGGGCGGGATGTGCACCGCGGCCGCAAGCTGCGGCACGTGTTTTTTCCGCCTTCCGGTGTGGCCGCCGCAGGCGAGCGCGCCCAGGGTGTTGCCGTGGTAGGACTGCCAGCGCCCGATCACGAGGTGGCGGCCCGGCTCGCCGCAGGCGATGTGCGCCTGGCGGCTGAACTTGAGGCAGTTTTCCACGGCCTCGGAGCCCGAGCTCACGGCGAAGACCCGCCCGAAGCCCGGCGGGGCGATGCCCACGAGCTTCGCGGCGAGCTCGAGGTAGGCCTCGGCGTGCGAGCAATGGAAGGGGTTGTAGGCCAGCACCGCCGCCTGGCGGGCGATCGCCTCGGCCACGGCGGCCTCCCCGTGCCCGAGGTTGCAGACGAGCGAGGAGCCGCTGGAGCCGTCGAGGTAGCGCTTGCCCTCGGCGTCGAAGAGGTAGATCCCCTCGCCCCGCACCATGCGGGGGTTGTGTTGCGTGAGGTGGCGCAGGAGCGCATGCGGCATGGCGTCAATCCTCCACGGGAAAGATCTTGCCCGGGTTGAGGATCCCCCGGGGGTCGAAGAGCTCCTTGACGCGCCGCATCCAGGCGAGGCTCGGCCCGTGCTGCAGGGGCATGTAGCGCCGCTTGCCCAGGCCGACGCCGTGTTCGCCGGTTGCGGTTCCGCCCAGGGCGATCGCCCGGCGCACGATCCGGCCCGAGACCTGCTGCACGAGTTCCCACTCCGCCGGGTCGTCCTTGCGGCCGGCGATGTTGAGATGGACGTTGCCGTTTCCGGCATGGCTGAGCGTGTAGGCCGTGAGCCCGTGGGCGCGGACTTCCTCCCCCATGGCGGCGAGGAGCTCGCCGTAGGCCGTGAGCGGGACGGCGACGTCCATGACGAGGATGCGGTGCTCGGGGTGGTTGCGCTGGATCATCTCGCCTAAGCCGTGGCGCGCCTTGAAGATGCGGTCGCGCTCGGCGCGGCCCAGCCCGGGGCGGAAGTCGATGCCGCCCGCCGCGGCGCAGATCTCGGCGGCGGCCTCCAACCCCTCGGCGAGCTGGCTGGCGCCGGTGCCGTGGAACTCGAGAAAGAGAGTGGGGGCGAGGGCGAGGTCGAGGGCTTCCTCGCGGTTCATGAGGGCGACGCACTCGGGCCCGAGCAGCTCGAGGGCGGCCGGGTTGAGCCCCGCGCGCTTGATCTCGAAGACCGCGCGCGCCGCGGCCGCGATCGTGGGGAAGGTCGCCACCGCGGCCGAGACCTCGGCCGGGGCGCCGACGAGCCGCAGCGTCGCCTCGACCACGAGGCCGAGGGTCCCCTCCGAGCCGACGAAGAGGTGGAGGAGCGCGTAGCCCGAGGAGCTCTTGTTCGCGCGGGTTCCGAGCTCGATAATCTCCCCCGAGGCGAGGGCGACGACGAGCCGGAGCACGTAGTCCCGCGTCGAGCCGTAGAGCACGGTGCGCGTGCCGCTGGCGTTGTTGGCGATCATCCCGCCGATCGTCGCCCGCGCCCCGGGATCGGGGGGGAAAAAGAGGCCGGTGTGCCGCAGCCGGTCGTTCAGGTCCTGGTAGACCACCCCCGGCTGGACGTCGGCCTGGAAATCCTCCTCGCGCACGGCGAGGATGCGGTTCATGCGGCTGAAGTCGAGGACGAGCCCGCGGCAGACGGGAATGGGGTTTCCCTCGAGGCTCGACCCCGCCCCCCAGCCGACGACGGGGATCCGCCGGCGATCGGCGAAGCGGAGCAGGCGCGCGGTTTCCTCGGCCGTCTCCGGCCAGAGGACGACCTCCGGCCGGCAGGCGGGGTGGGCCGACTGGTCGCGGGCGTGGAGATCGAGTTGCGACTCCCCCGTCGAGATGCGCTCGGGCGGGAGGATCGTCGCCAGTTCCTGGAGGTCTTCCGGGGTCACGGGCCGATAGTCCATCAGAAAGAACCCTCTTGCCTGGAGATTGCGGAAATTCGAAAACCCGTCCGCCATTAGCACAAGGACCGCCCAAAAGTCATACCCCCGGCGGACCTTGACACCTCACGGCCGATCGCATAGGGGAGGCGAACACATCCCCGGAAGGAAAGGAGGATCCCCATGCCCCGCAACGTCGTGAAGGTTGTCCTCGTCCTCGCTCTGGCGGTTTGCGTCCCCGTCGCGGCCCCCGCCTTTCCCGACAAGCCGATCACGCTGATCGTCCCCTACCCGGCCGGCGGTGCGACCGACGTCGTCATCCGCCCGCTCGCCGAGGCGGCCGGGAAGATCCTCGGCCAGCCCGTGCTCGTGGAAAACAAGGGCGGCGGCGGCGGCGCCGTGGGCGTGGGCGCGATCATCGGCAAAGAGCCCGACGGCTACCTGCTTTCGGTCGTCGTGACGAGCCTCCACCGTGTCGCCCACATCAACAAGCTCGCCTTCGACACCGTGAAGGACGTCAGCCCCATCCTGCGCGTGGGCGGCTACCTCTACGGCGTCCTTGTGCAGCCGGATTCCAAGTACAAGACCCTCAAGGACCTGATCGAGCAGGCGCGCGCCAACCCCGGCCAGGTGAGCTACATGGCCTCGGGCATCGGGACCGGCGGCCACATCGCCGCCGAGGAGATGGCCGCAAACGCCGGCGTCAAGTTCAATCACCTGCCATCGAAGGGCGACCAGGAGTCCTCGGCCGCACTCCTCGGCGGGCACGTCGATTTCATCTCCACCACCTCCGGCTGGATCCCGCTGGTCGAGGCCGGAAAACTCAAGCTGCTCGCCACCTACGGCGAGGAGCGGGTGAAGCGCTTCCCCGACGTCCCCACGGTCAGGGAGGCCGGCTACAAGGTGGTGCACAACTCGCCGATCGGGATCGTCGGCCCCAAGGGAATGGCCCCCGAGCGGGTCAAGGTGCTGCACGACGCGTTCCAAAAGGCGCTCGCCGACCCCGGCTTCCTCAAGGCCATGGCGAGCTACGAGATGCCCGTCCTCTACCAGAACACGGCCGATTTCGCAAAGTTCTGGGCCGAGGCCTACGTGGAGGCGGGCGAACAGGTGAAGAAGTTCCTCCAGCCGTAGGCGGAGCGCCGCTTGCGGCATGAAGCGGGTCTGGGTCATCACCTACCTCGTTTGGGGGGGGCTCGCGCTTGCCGCCGCGGCGGAGGCGGGCCGCCTCGGCTTCGGCTCCTTCGGCCGTCCGGGGCCGGGGTTCCTGCCTTTTCTCGCCGCGGCCGGGATGGGCGGGCTTTCCCTCCTCGGCCTCGTCCGCGCGGCCGCCGGCCGCGGGGAGGCGGGGGCGAGCGCCTCCTTCCGCGGCGCCGATCTGCTGCGCATCGGGATCGTGGCGGGGGTCCTCTTCCTCTATGTGGCGGGCTGGGACCTCTTCGGCTTCCTGCCCTGCACCTTCGTGCTGCTTCTTTTTCTCTTTCGCTGTGTTGAGCCGTTGCGCTGGCGGACGGTGTTCCTGGGGGCCGCCTTCACCCTTGCCCTGACCCACATCCTGTTTGCGGTGCTGCTCGGGGCGCGGCTGCCCGCCGGACGACTATGGAGCTCCTTTCTCAATTAGGGACGGGGTTCGCCGTCGCCCTCGAGCCGACGAACCTCTTTTACTGCTTTCTCGGCTGCCTGATCGGCACGCTGGTCGGCGTGCTGCCGGGCCTGGGGCCGACCGCGGCCATGGCCCTTCTCCTCCCGGCCACCTTCCATGTCCCGCCGGTCACGGCGATCATCATGCTCGCCGGGATCTATTACGGCGCGATGTACGGGGGGTCGACCACCTCGATTCTCGTCAACATCCCCGGCGAGGCGGCCTCGGTGATGACCTGCCTCGACGGCTACCAGATGGCCCGCCAGGGAAAGGCCGGGCGGGCCCTCGGCATCTCCGCCTTCGCCTCCTTCATCGCCGGCACGCTGGGGGTCCTGGGCCTTACCCTGATGGCCCCGCCGCTTGCCACCTTCGCGCTCAAGTTCGGCCCGCCCGAGTACTTTTCGCTCATGACCATGGGCCTCGTGGTGCTCAGCTTTCTCACCGGCGAATCCATGATCCGCTCGCTCACGGCGGCCTGCTTCGGGCTGCTCCTCGGGACGGTGGGGACGGACACCGTCTCGGGCTCCGTGCGCTTCACCTTCGGCCTGGTCGATCTCATGGACGGCATCGGGCTCGTTCCCCTCGTCATGGGGCTCTTCGGCATCTCCGAGGTCATCCTCAACCTCGAGAGCCACATCGACCGCGAGATCTTCAAGACCAAGGTGAAAGGGCTTCTCCCCACGCTCGAGGACTGGATCCAGGCCAAGTGGGCGCTCCTTCGAGGCACGGTGATCGGCTTTTTCCTGGGCATCCTGCCGGGCGGCGGCGCGGTGCTTTCCTCCTTCGTCGCCTATGCCGTGGAGAAGCGTTTCTCGCACCACCCCGAGCGTTTCGGAACGGGCCTCATCGAGGGGGTCGCCTCGCCCGAGGCGGCGAACAACTCCGCGGCGCAGGCGGCGTTCATCCCGCTCTTGACCCTCGGGTTGCCGGCGAACGTGGTCATGGCCCTGCTGCTGGGCGCGCTGATCCTGCACGGGGTGACGCCGGGGCCGCTGCTGCTCACCAAGAACCCGGAGATCTTCTGGGGCGTGATCGCGAGCATGTACGTGGGAAACGTCATGCTCCTCGTCCTGAACCTGCCGCTCATCGGCCTGTGGGTGCAGCTCCTGAAGATTCCCTACCCCTTCCTCATGCCGGCGATCGTCCTTTTCTGCATCGTCGGCTCCTACTCGGTCGCCAACAGCACGACCGACGTCTATCTCATGCTGGGCTTCGGTGTCGTGGGCTACCTGATGAAGAAGCTCAAGTTCGACGCCCCGCCGCTCATCCTCGCCTTCGTCTTGGGACCCCTGGTCGAGTACTATTTCAAGTCCGCCCTGATGTTCTCGCGCGGCAGCTTCGCCGTGTTCGTGACCCGGCCGATCAGCCTCGCCTGCCTGCTCGTCACGGCGGCCATTTTGCTCGTCTCGATCGTTTCCGCCTTCCGCCGCCGCTCCGGCGGCCTGATCCCCAAGGACCCCTGATTTCTCTTCCGCGGGCGAAGCCGCAGGGTTTCCCCTACATCCCCGAAATCACTCAATTCCCGCCGCCGAACGCCCAATCCCTCTCCAGGTGCCGAGGGGGGGGCGTTTCCGTCTCTATTGCGTCGGATGGTTTCCCTGCGCGGCACAGCCCGGCCTCCCCTCTCCGGACGCCTCGTCCCCGCAGGTTGCTCGCCTGCACGGAGGGTTCTCCCGCGCCCAGCCGGCGATGGCGACGGCCGCAAGTCTTGTGTTCCCTTGCCGCCGCATCCCTCGCCCGCTCACGCGCATCGTTTCCGGGGTGAGCGAGATGGCCGAACGGGTCGCCCGCAAGCCCCCGGCGAAAGAACCCCTGCTCTCGGAGGAGGGTGAAATCGCGGATGGTTGACGACCCGCCGCGCGCTTGTGCGCAGGCTGCGGCGCAGCGCGCTAGGCCGGCTTTGGCCCGTGGAGGCGGATCAACCCCTCCTGGGCCACCGAGGCGACAAGGGCGCCGTTTCGGTCGTAGACCTTCCCGTGGGCCAGGCCTCGGGCGCCGCAGGCGTTTGGGCTGGCCATGGAGTAGAGGAGCCATTCGTCCATGCGGAAGGGGCGGTGGAACCACATCGCGTGGTCGAGGCTCGCCACCTGCATCGCGGGCTGCCAGAAGCTCTGCCCGTGAGGGTAGAGCGAGGTGACGACGAGGCCGTAGTCGGAGGCGTAGGCGAGGAGATACTGGTGAATGGCGGGGTCGTCCGGCAGCCGGTCGATCGCCCGGATCCAGTGGTGGCGGACGGGGGGCCGCTTTTCGGGGGCGAAGGGGTTCATGGGATGCACGGGGCGGACCTCGATCGGCCGGCGGCAGAGCAGCTTTTCGCGCAGCCCTTGCGGGATCTGGTCGGCGATCGCGGCCGCGAGCTCGAGTTCCGAGGCAAGCCCCTCGGGCCCCGGCACTGCGGGCATCGGTTCCTGGTGCTCGAAGCCCGGCTCCTGAACCTGGAAGGAGGAGGAGAGGTTCAGGATGGCCACCCCCCGCTGCACGGCGACCACCCGCCGCGTGGTGAAGCTCTTGCCGTCGCGGATGCGGTCCACGTGGTAGACGATCGGCCGCCGGACGTCCCCGGGCCGCAGGAAGTAGGCGTGCAGGCTGTGGGCGCGGCGGCCTTCGGGGACTGTGCGGTAGGCCGCCGAGAGGGCCTGGCCCAAGACCTGCCCGCCGTAGACGCTGCCCAGCCCCAGGTCCTGGCTCTGGCCGCGATAGAGATTCTCCTCGATCTGCTCGAGCTCGAGAAGCGCAAGCAGCTCTTCGAGGACATGGGGAGAACAGCGGCGTTCCATCGTGTCACGTCCCTTGCCCTGCCGGGCGCACCCGGATGGCGGTGAGATCGCGCACCACATAGGGGGTGAGCGACCGCAGGGTTTCCTCCGGCGTGATCCCGCCGAGGACCCCGACGGCGGCGGAGAGCCCCGCCCGGCGGGCCATCTCGAGATCGGTCGGCGCATCGCCCACCATCACCGCCTGCGCGGCGGGGATGCCGAGCTCCGCGAGCAGGAGGTGGATCGCCTCGGAGTGCGGCTTGGGCCGGGAGACCCGGTCGGAGCCCGCAAGGGCGTCGATCTCCTGCTCCAGGCCGAGGGCGGCGAGCGCCAAGCGTCCCCGCGCCGTCAGGTCCTGGGTGGCGACCGCGACCCGGCAGCCTTGCGCCCGGAGCGCCCGGACCAGGGCGACCGCCCCGGCAACGGGCCGGATGAAACGGCCGGGGTCGCGGGCGGAGATCTCGTCCACGGCCGCGAAGGCCTCGCGGCAGGCCGCCTCCGCCCCGGGTCGGCCGATCGCCTCGAGATAGCCGACCGCCGCCGCGAGGACCTCCTCCCGGGGCCGGATCCCCGCCGGGCCCTCCGGCCGGATGCGCCGGGCGGCCACGTCCACCCCCAAGGCGTGGACGAGGCCGCTTTCTTCGGGCGGCGCCAGGCCGAGCGCCCGGCCGATGCATCGGGCGCGCAGCAGCACCGTCTGCGAGATGTAGGGGTAGAGCTCGATCAGCGTTCCGTCCTTGTCGAAGATGACCAAGCGGACGCCGCCGACGGTGGCGCGGCCGATTTCGAGGACGACCATTCAGGCGAACTCGGCGAGGATTTCCTCTTCGGCGCGGAAGATGTGGGCGATCAGGGCGGCGCGGATCCACATGCCGTTTCGCTCCTGCCGCCAGTAGGCCGCGCGCGGGTCCTTGTCGACGGCGACCTCGATCTCGTAGCGGCGCGGCAGGGGATGCATGAGGACGCAGTGGGGGGAGATCCGGGCGAGGTGCTCCTTGCGGAAGTGGAAGTCGGGGTAGGTCTCGGTTTCGCTTTGGGGGTCGCTGGCGTATTCGTTCTGGATGCGGGTCATGTAAATCGCATCGACGTGGGGCAGGACGCTCTCGAAATCGTCGGTTTCGGTGAAGGGGATCGCATGCTTGCGCAGAAACTGCTTGATGTCGTCTTTCATGCGGAAGACCTCGGGGGAGACGAAGGTGAGGCTCACCCCGCGGTAGTTCTTCATGAGGTAGGAGAGCGAGCGCACCGTCCGTCCCCGCTTGAGGTCCCCCACCATGGCGATCCGTTTGCCGTCCAGGCCGCCGGTCGCCTGAAATTCCCGCTCCAGGGTGTAGATGTCGAGCAGCGCCTGCGTCGGGTGCTGGTCAGGGCCGGAGCCGCCGTTCAGGACGGGGACCGGCCGCTCGGTCTGGTTGAGCACCCAGGCCGTCTTTTCGGCGAACCCCGCCTCGGGGTGCCGGCAGACGATCAGGTCGACGTAGCTGGCGAAGGTGCGGATCGTGTCCTCGGGGGATTCGCCCTTGACCTCGGAACTCGTGCTCGTCCCCCGGCTCTCCGAGACGCGCAGGCCGAGGAGGTAGCAGGCGTTTTGAAACGAGAGAAAGGTGCGCGTCGAGGGCTGCACGAAATAGAGCATGGCGCGCTTGTGAGGCAAAAGCCGGCTCAAGAGCAGGGCCCCGCTCTTGGTCTTGGCGAGAAGCCGGATCTTGTCGGCGAGCCGGCAAAGCTCGTCCAGGAAGCGGCGGTCGAACTGCTGGGCGAAGATCACGTCGAAGAGGCGCCCGTCCTTGCGAAAGAAGTCGAGCTTCTCGTCGACGGGCTTGCGGTAGAACTCCTCCCATCCTTCATAAGTCTGACGCGTGGTTTCGGCGAAGCGCTCCATCGGGTTCCTCGATCGGGACGTTGGGTTGGGGGGCGGCGGCCGTTTCCGGGCCTTGCAAAACGCGGCGCGATGATTTCAAAAATCTCTTGGGGTGTCAAGAAACGGCGGGGCTTCGGCTTCTTGCCGGGCCACCCCCTCGCCCGGCCGGGGGGGGCGAAGGGGTGTATTGACGCGCCGCCCGGGGCGCTTAGCTTATATGCAAGCGGATCAACCGAGATGCGCCAAACCTGAGCGCAAGCGAGGAGACACTCATGGATGCTGCAAGCTGTGATCGCGAGCGGTTATCGAGTCGGACCATCGGCTTTCTGTTTCTGGGCATCGCGGCGGTGCTCTTCATCGTGGGGCTGGTCATCCTGCCCGTGGTCGGCTTCGTGTTCGCCGTGCCGCTGCTGGTGATCGGGGTCGCCATGCTGATCGCCCCCGAGAGCAAGGCCTGCCGCCTCATCCGCCGCGGCCTGCGCGCCGGATGAACCCCAGGGATCCGGAGCCGTAAGGACAAGGACCACGTGGCCCGGTCGTGCGACCGGGCCACGTGCGTTTCGGCGGGCTACCCGAGAATCGCCTTGAGGTCGCCCTCGGCCGTGCCGATGGGCCGGACCCCGAAGTTCTTGACGAGAACGTCGAGCACGTTCGGCGTGACGAAGGCCGGAAGCGAAGGCCCCAGGCGGATGTTCTGGATGCCGAGGTGGAGCAGGGCGAGGAGCACGCAGACCGCCTTCTGCTCGTACCAGGAGATGATCAGCGAGAGCGGCAGTTCGTTCACCGAGACGTTGAAGGCCTTGGCGAGGGCGGAGGCGATCTGCACGGCCGAGTAGGCGTCGTTGCATTGCCCGATGTCCAGCAGCCGCGGGATCCCGCCGATGTCGCCCAGGTCCTTGTCGAAGAAGCGGAACTTCCCGCAGGCGAGCGTGAGGACGACGCAGTCCCGCGGCACCTTGTCCACGAACTCGGCGTAGTAGCTGCGGCCGGGTTTCGCCCCGTCGCAGCCGCCCACGAGGAAGAAGTGCCGGATGGCCTTGTTCTTCACGGCGGCGATGACCTGGTCCGCGACCCCGAGCACGGCGTTGCGGGCGAAGCCGACCATGACCTCCTTGCCCGGCTTGTCCTCGGCGAAGCCGGGAAGCTCGAGGGCGCGGTCGATGACGGGCTTGAAGTTCCGGTCGGCGATGTGGGTCACCCCCGGCCACCCGACCAGCCCGCTGGTGAAGATGTTCTTCTTGTATTCCTCCTTCGGCCGCTGGATGCAGTTGGTGGTCATCAGGATCGTGCCCGGGAACTCGGCAAACTCGCGGATCTGGTTCTGCCAGGCGGTCCCGTAGTGGCCGTAGAAGTGCGGGAAGGCCTTGAGCTTGGGATAGCCGTGGGTGGGCAGCATCTCGCCGTGGGTGTAGACGAAAATGCCCTTGCCCGCCGACTGCTTGAGCAGCTCCTCCATGTCCTTGAGATCGTGGCCGGAGACCACGATCGCCTTGCCCTTCTTGTGGCCGAGCGGCACCCGGGTCGGAACGGGGTGCCCGTAGGTCTTGGTGTTTCCGGCGTCGAGGAGCTCCATCGCCCGGAGGGCGACTTTGCCGCATTCGAGGGCCATCTGGACCCAGCGCTCGAGAGGGAGGTCCTTGCGGTGCAGCGCGGAGAGCGCCTCGTGGACGAAGGCGTAGACGGCCTCGTCCTCTTCCCCCAGGATCTGGGCGTGATCCGCGTAGGCGCACACGCCCTTCACGCCGAAGAGCACGGTGTGCTTGAGCGAGAGGATGTCGGGGCTGTCCGCCGGGTAGGAATGGAGGCCCCGGGACTCGGCCTGCTTGACCATCTCCTCGGCCGTCTTCGCGGGCTGAAACGATGCGGCTTCGCCTCCGGCGCCGGGGTTGCCGCCGGCCGCCTTGACCTTCGCCTTCAAGCGCTCGCGGAGCGCGACCGCCCGGTGGATCAGCTCCACGAAGCGCGCGGGATCGAAGTCAACGTTGGTGAGCGTGGAAAACGAGGCCTGGACGGTGAAGACGTTCACCTCCGGGTCCGAGACCTTGACCCGCCGGCCTTCGACGGCGATTTCCGAGAGGCCGATCAGGGTGTGGATGAGAAGATCCTGGAGGGCCGCGACGTCGGGCTGCTTGCCGCAGACGCCGAGAACCGTGCAGCCCGTGCCTTTGGCCGTCTGCTCGCACTGGTAACAGAACATGGCGATCTCCTTTCGTTTGAGAGGTTCGCGGGGGATCGGTTGCGGGCGACCGATTTCGGCCCGCAGCCTACCGCGCGGGCCGGGGACGGCGCATTGATCTAAGTCAAGCCGCCTTCGAAATCGAAAGGGAGGGGGGAAGGAAGGCGGCGGGGGGGCGTTGATCCGCGGGCGGATCTCTGCGATAAACCGGACTTCCGCCGCCCGCGGTGTACATCGCCGCCAGAGGAATATCGCATGGTTCTCGCAGAATGGAAAGAAGCTGTCCTTGCCGCGATCGCCCGCGCCTGCCGGGCGGCCTTCCACCGCGATCCGGAAGGGCTCGAGGCCGGTTTCCCGCCGGAAGTCGGCCTCGGCGATTTCGCGGTCGCCTGTTTTCCCCTTGCGCGGCCGTTCCGCATGAGCCCGGCCGAGATCGCCGCGCGGATCGCCGCGGCGGCCTCCCCGGAGCCGCCGGTCGCCGCGATCCGCGCGGCGGGGCCTTACCTCAACGTGGCGCTTCAGCCCGCCGCCTTCTTCGGCGCCTCGATCGCCGCCCTGCGCGAGGCGGGCGATCGCCTCGGGAATTCCGCCGCCGGGGCGGGCAGGCGGGTCATGGTCGAGTACCTCTCCCCCAACACGAACAAGCCGCTGCACCTCGGCCACCTGCGAAACGCCGCGCTCGGCATCGCGATCACCCGGCTCCTCGAGGCGACCGGCCACCGGGTGATCCCCGCCATCCTGATCAACGACCGCGGGGTGCACATCTGCAAGAGCATGCTCGCCTGGCAGCGCTTCGCCGGCGGGGCGACCCCCGCCTCCGAGGGGATGAAAGGCGACCATTTCGTCGGCAGGTGGTACGTGCGCTACGCGATCGAGGCCGAGAAGGACCCCTCGCTCGAGCCGGCCGTGCAGGAGATGCTCCAGCGCTGGGAGGCGGGCGACCCCGAGATCCTCGCCCTCTGGAAAACGATGAACGGCTGGGTCTACGAAGGCTTCGCGGAGACCTACCGCCGCTTCGGCATGCGCTTCGAGGTCGTTTACTACGAGTCCGAGACGTACAAGCTCGGGAAAGACGTGATCGCCGACGGCCTGGCCCGCGGGGTCTTCACGCGCGACGAACGCGGCAACACCGTCTTCGTGCTGCCGGAGAAACCCTTCGGCCGGGAAAAGGACGGCTCCCCGAAGCGGGTCACGGTGCTCCGCCCCGACGGGACGAGCCTCTACATCACCCAGGACATCGGGACGGCCATTCGCAAGGTGACCGAGCATGCCCTCGACTCCTCGGTCTACGTCGTGGGCAGCGAGCAGGAGCACCACTTCCATTGCCTCTTCGCCATCCTCGAGGCGCTCGGGTTCCCCTGGGCCCGGGCCTGCCGCCATCTCTCCTACGGCATGGTCTATCTCCCCGAGGGCAAGATGAAATCCCGCGAGGGGAAGGTGGTCGACGCCGACGACCTGATCGAGGGCATGGTCGAGCTCGCCGCGGAGGAAATCCGCCGCCGTGACCCCGAGGGGCGGCTCGCCGCGGAGGAGATCCGCCGCCGGGCGGAGACGATCGGCGTGGGGGCGATCAAGTTCTATCTCCTGCGGGTGCGCCCCGCGCAGAGCATCCATTTCGACCCCGCCGAGTCGATCTCCTTCGACGGCTTCACCGGCCCGTATTGCCAGTACGCCTACGCCCGGATCTTCGGGATCCTCGAAAAGGCGGCCGAGCGCGGGATCGCCGAGGAGAGCGCCGACTTCGGCCGGCTCGGGAATCCCGAGGAGACGCTTCTCTTGCGCCACCTCCTGCAGTTCCCCGAGGAGGTCGCCGCCGCCGCCGCCGAGTTCAGCCCCGCGCGCCTTGCGGTGCACGTCTTCAACACGGCGCGCGCCTTCAACCAGTTCTACAACCGCCACGCGGTCCTGCAGGCCGAGACGGCCGGCCTCGCCGCCGCCCGCCTGGCGCTCATCCGCGCCACCGCCCTCGTCCTCAAACGGGGGCTGGAGCTTCTCGGGCTCGAGGTTCTCGAAAACATGTGAACCGCGGTTCGCCCGCGTCTCCCGGGCCGGCGCTTCCGGCGGCGAGCCGGTCAAGAAAACGCTTGACAGGGGTCCGCGGGGTCGCTATAGGCTTCGGCAAAAAGATATAGACAACTTGTCATAATCAACTGTTTTTCCTTATATAAAGAAAAGTCATCCATTATGAATTCCTTGCCCCCAGCCTCCGGCCTGCCCGTCGCCTCCCGATCCGCTGCCGCCCACCCCGCGCGGTCCGAGCCTCTCCCGATCCCGGTGCGCCTCGAGCGGCTGCAGGCGGATTTTGAGGCCTTTGCGGCCATCGGCCGCACCGCCGCCGGCGGGTCCGGAAGGCTCGCCTTTTCCGAGGCCGATCGGCAGGGGCGCGCCTTCATCCGCGAGCGCATGGCCGCGGCCGGTCTCGAAGTCTACGAGGACCCCGCCGGGAACATCCACGGCTACCGCCCGGGGAGGGAGGGGGGCCTGCGCGTCGCCACCGGCTCCCACTCGGACAGCGTCGAAAACGGCGGCCACTTCGACGGGGCGGTCGGGCTGCTCGGAGGCCTCGAGGTGCTGCGCGCGCTGCGGGAGGCGGGCATCGTCACCCGGCGGGGCCTCGAGGTGATCTCCTTTCTCGCCGAGGAGCCGAACCGCTTCGGCCTGAGCTGCATCGGCAGCCGGGGCCTTTGCGGCCGGCTGAGCCGCCGGCTGCTCGAGGAGCGGCGCGACCCCGAAGGACGGACCCTCGCCGAGGCGCTGCGTTCCATGGGGGTCTCGCCCGAAGCGCTGCTCGCGGTGCAGCCCGGGGACTTCCGCTGCCATGCCTTCGTCGAGGTGCACGTCGAACAGGGCCGCACGCTCTACGACCGGAAGGTTCCCCTGGGGCTGGTGACCGACATCGTCGGCGCCTACCGTTACCGCGTGCGCTTCGTGGGCCAGGCCGACCACGCCGGCGGCACCCCGATGGACCGCCGGCGCGACGCGCTCGCGGCCGCCGCCGAGGGCGTTTTGGCCGTCGAGCGCATCTGTCGCGGCTACCACACCCGCGACATCGTGGGGACCGTGGGGGTCCTGCGCGTGGTCCCGGGGGCGATCAACGTCATCCCCGGCGAATGCGAGATGATCCTGGAGGTGCGCGGGAGGGCCCATTTCCCGAAGTCCATCCCCGTGGCGGAGATCCGCGCCGCCTTCGAGGAGACCGCCCGGCGGCGCGGGGTCGCCCTGGAGATGGAAACGCTCATGGAGGACGAATCCCGCATGGTCTCACCGCTCGTCCTGGAGACGATCGCCTCTTGCGCCGAAGCGCTGGGCTACCCTTATCTGCGGATGCCCAGCCGGACGGGCCACGACGCGATGCACCTCGCGGAGCATTCGCCGGTGGGCATGATCTTTCTCCCCAGCCGGGAGGGGATCGGGCACCACCCGGCGGAATGGACCGACGGGGAAGACATCGAGAAGGGCCTCAGGCTGCTTGCGGCCTCGCTCGTGAGGCTCGCCGACGAGGACGAGAGGTCCACCAACGGCCGGGAGGCGGCGCCGAGGAGGCCATGAAGCGCGGAGACGGCTGGCTCGGGGCGTTCTGGATCGCACTGGGAGGCTATGTCGTCTTCTCGGGGTTCCGGCTGGGGTTCGGCTCCTTTGCCACGCCGGGGCCCGGGTTCATCGCCGTCTTGGCCGGCGCGCTCCTCGTCCTCTTCGCCGCGGGGTTGCTCGTCATCTCGATGGCCCGGCGGCGGCCGGCCCCGCCGGGCCCCTTCTGGGAAGAGCCGGGGGCCGCGCGACGCGTGCTCCTTACGCTGGCCGGGCCGGTCGGGTTCACGCTGCTCCTCAACCACCTCGGCTTCTTTCTCTGCACCCTGCTTCTCCTGATCTATCTCTTCCGGGCGATTCACCCTCACCGCTGGCGGCTCACGCTCTTGCTCGCCGTTTCCTCGGCCCTGGCCTGCCTCGTCCTCTTCCAATACCTCCTCCAGGTGCAATTCCCGGGCGGCCTCCTGGAGGTCCATCGCCTGAAAGGATGGCTGTTCTGACATGGAGGTGATCGGAAACCTGCTTCAAGGCTTCGGGGTCGCCCTCCAGCCGATGAATCTCCTGTTCTGCTTTGTCGGCGTCTTCGTCGGCACCCTGATCGGCGTGCTCCCGGGGATCGGCCCCCTCGGCGCGATCGCGCTCCTGTTGCCGAGCACCTTTTACATCCCGGCCGAGTCGGCCCTGATCATGCTCGCCGGCATCTACTACGGGGCGATGTACGGCGGCTCGACCACCTCCATTCTGGTGAACATCCCCGGGGAGGCGGCCAGCGTGGTCACCTGCATCGACGGCCACCAGATGGCCAAGCAAGGGCGCGCGGGGGCCGCCCTGGGGATCGCGGCCTGCGGCTCCTTCATCGGCGGCTCGATCACCGTCTTCCTGCTCGCCCTGCTCGCCCCGCCGCTGGCACGCCTGGCGCTCACGTTCGGGCCCCCGGAGTACTTCTCGCTCATGGTCCTCGGCCTGTGCATTCTCGTCTACCTGGCCAACGGGCCGATCTCCAAGGCGCTCGTGATGGCCGCCCTGGGCATCGTGCTCGGGATCGTCGGCACCGACACGATTTCCGGCCGCAGCCGCTTCACCTTCGGCTTCTTCGAGCTGGACGACGGCATCGGCATCATCCCCGTCGTCATGGGGCTCTTCGGCGTCTCCGAGGTGCTCCTGAACGTGGAAAGGAAAATGGAGCGAAGCATCGCCGCGGTGAAGTTGAAGGGGTTGCTCCCCACGCGGCAGGACTGGAAGGAAAGCCTCGGCCCCATTTTCCGCGGCACCTTTCTCGGCTTCTTTCTCGGCATCCTGCCCGGCGGCGGGGCCATTCTCTCCTCGTTTGCCTCGTACGCGATGGAGAAAAAGCTCTCGCCGCGGCCGGAGGCCTTCGGCCGCGGGGCGATCGCCGGTGTCGCCGGGCCGGAGACGGCGAACAACGCGGCCACCGGCGGGGCCTTCATCCCGCTGCTCACCATCGGGATCCCCACCAACGCCGTCATGGCCCTGATGCTCGGAGCGCTGGTGATCCACGGGCTGCAGCCGGGACCGCTGATCATGAAAGAGCAGCCCGCCCTGTTCTGGGGGACGATCGCCAGCATGTACCTCGGAAACGGCATGCTGCTCCTGCTCAACCTGCCCTTCATCGGGCTGTGGGTCCAGATCCTCAAGGTGCGCTACACGCTGCTCTTCCCCTACATCCTGCTCTTCTGCCTGATCGGCGTGTTCGGCGTGAACTACAGCCTCCTCGACACCTGGCTGATGCTCGGCTTCGGCGTCTTCGGCTACCTCCTGCGCAAGCTCGACTACGAGATGGCCCCCCTCGTCCTGGCCATGATCCTGGGGCCGCTCTTCGAAAACGCGCTCCGGCAGTCGCTGATCATCTTCAACGGGAACCCGCTGGTGTTCTTCACCCGGCCGATTTCGGGCGCGTTTCTCGCCGGCTCGCTGCTCCTGCTGCTCTCCAATCTCCTGCCCTGGATGCGGAGCCGGAAAAAATACCTCGCGGACAACGATTGATGCGGGAAGCCCGGGGATCCCAGGGGCAAGCCCGGAAAGGAGGAAGGGATGAGAAAGATCGCATGGATGGGGTTCTTGGGGGTCGCGGGGCTGCTCGGGGCGGCCCTTGCGGCCGGGGCGGCCGAGTGGCCGGAAAAGCCGGTCAACCTGGTCGTCGGCTTCGCGGCCGGCGGGGAAACCGACATCGTGGTGCGGGCGCTGAACGACAAGATTTCGGCGAACCTCGGCGGGCAGACGGTGGTCCTGAACAAGCCCGGCTCCGGCGGGCTGCTGGCCGCGCAGACGATCGCCAACTCGCCGCCGGACGGATACAACCTGCTGGTGCTGAGCCTGTCCCACGTCCTGCGTCAGGCCGCCGACGAAAAGACCCCCTTCAACGTGCTCACCGATTTTGAGCCGATCAGCCGCATCGTCACCCAGCCCATCGTGCTCGCCGTGAAGGGCGACTCGCGCTTCCGGACGATTGACGAGCTGATCGCGCATGCCCGCGCGAACCCGAACACGCTCAACTTCGGCTCGCCCGGCGTGGGGAGCCTCGGCCATTTCTCGGGCGAGCTCTTCAAGAGCGCGGCGCGGATCCAGTTCAAGCACGTGCCCTTCCAGGGATCGGCGCCCGGGGTGACCGCGCTCCTCGGCGGGCACATCGACTTCCTGGTGACCGCGCTCCCGGCGATCACCGGCAAGGTGGCCTCCGGCGATCTCCGCGTGCTCGCCTCCTACGCCGACCGGCGGCTGCCCGAAATGGCCGCGGTGCCCACCTTCGCCGAAAAGGGGTACCCCGCCGTCGTCATGTCCGGCTGGTTCGCCTTCGTCGCGCCGGCCAAGACGCCCCCGGCCGTGATCCAGAAGATGGACCGTGCCGTCGCCAAGACCCTCGGCGATCCCGCCGTCGTCGAGGCCCTGGGCAAACTCGGGTTCAACGCGGCGCACCTCGGCCCGGCGGATCTCAAGGCCTTCATCGAAAGCGAGCTCAAGCGGGCAAGCGAGATTGCCAAAAAAGAGAACATCGTGATTCAATGAACCCCGCCGCGGGGGAGAGGGGAGATTCCCCTCTCCCCGGCAAGCGGCGGCGCGGAAAACGCGCTGCGCGCAAACCCCCGGTTTTCGAGTCCCGGGGAGGAGGCTTCCATGGCGCGGTCTCCGTCCGTCCGCCGGGGAGCGGCCGGCAGGCGCAACGCACGGGCGATCGCCCGCTACCGCCTCGTCCAGGACGGGCTGACCAACCGCATCGAGAAGGGCGAATACGCCCCGGGGGACCGGATCCCCACGGAGAAGGAGCTTGCGCGGCTCTACGGCGTGAGCGTCGGCACGGTCAAGACCGCCCTCCTCCAGATGGTCCACCAGGGCCTGCTCCATCGCATCCAGGGCAAGGGCAGCTTCGTTTCCGGCTCGTTGATCGGAAGGGACCAGCTCCGGCTCTACCACTTCGTCGAGGGTTTCGACGACGACGATGCGCCCCTCCAGGTGCGGTTTCTGGCCCTGCACGCCGGCATGCGGGACCCTGCGGCGGCGCGCTGGTTGCGCCTGAAGTCCGGGGAGCCGATGTTCCGGATCGATCGGGTTTTCGCGATGGGCGCAACCCCCGTGGTGTGGACCTCGTCCTTCCTGCCCCAGCGGTTGTTTGCGGGCCTCGAGCAGCTGCCGCGGGAGGCCTTCGAAACCAAGCCCCTCTACCGGCTGGTGGAGGAACGCTACCGCTTGCCCACGCTGCGCTACCAGGAGATGTTCTCGGCCGTCCTCTCCGACGGGGAAAGCGGCCCCCCGCTCGCCGTGCCGGCGGGGTTTCCGCTGCTCAAAATCGAGATGCTCGCCCTGAGCTTCCGGGACCGGCCCATCGAGTACCGCCTGAGCCTCTGCCGCACGGACCGCGCCCGGCTCTTCCGCCTGCCGCTGCGGGCGCCCTCTTCGGCCTGAGCGAGGCCGGGTCCGTTTGGGGGCGTCCGGCCGCGGTTCCCCTCAGAGCTTTTCATGCTCGTAGAGCTTGCGCTCCTTCATGATCATCGTGCCGATCCCCCGGTAGGTGAAGATCTCGAGCAGGATGCAGTGCGGGATGCGGCCGTCGATGATGTGGGTGCGGGTCACGCCTTTCTCCAGGGCCTCGATGCAGCCCTGGACCTTGGGGATCATCCCGCCGACGATGACCTTGCGCTCGATCAGTTCGTGGACCTGGGCGATCGTCAGCGCGGAGAGGACCCGGCCCTCCTCCTGGACTCCCTCCACGTCGGTCAGGAACATCAGCTTTTCGGCCTTCATCGCCGCGGCGATCTCCCCGGCGACCTCGTCGGCGTTGCAGTTGTAGCTCTCACCGCCCGGCCCGACCCCGATGGGGGCGACCACGGGGATGTACTCGTCGCGGGCGACGAGCGCGAGCAGCGAGGTGTTGATGCGGGTGATCTGCCCGACCTGGCCGAGATCGACGGCTTCCCCCTCGCTCGAGACCGCCTCGCGCTTGGTGCACTCGATCAGGCGGCCGTCGATGCCGCAGAAGCCGACGGCCTTGCTGCCCTTCTGGTTGAGCAGCGAGACGATCTCCTTGTTGGTTTTGCCGACGAGCACCATCTGGGCGATTTCCATGGTGGCCGGGTCGGTGATGCGCAGGCCGTTCACGAAGCGGGAGGGGATGTCGAGCTTGTCGAGCATGCGGGAGATCTCGGGGCCTCCGCCGTGCACGACGATCGGGTTGACGCCGATGAACTTGAGGAGCGTGATGTCCTCCATCACCCCGTGCTTCAGCGGCTCGCTGATCATGGCGTTGCCGCCGTACTTGATGACCACGGTCTTGCCGTAGAGCTTCTGGATATAAGGCAGGGCCTCGATCAGGATCTCGGCCTTGCGGACCAGGCTGTCCATCTCGCTGCATTCCATGGCGTTCTCCTCGGGAAGGGGGGGCGGCGATGGCGGCCGTCGGCCGCGGGCGATGCGGCCCGACTAGACCGCAGGGCCCACGGGCTTGTCAACCCGGAGGGGCGCGGGGGGAGCGGTTTCGTTTCCCCCTTGACCTTCTCCGGGAGGAGAGGTACAAGGCCGCCATGGCTGTCAGGTTGTCTGACAACCAGGCCCTCCGACCCCCGCGGGGCTATCCGGAGCAGCTGGCGGCGCTTCTTTCGCGGCAGATCGCCTCCGGGGCCTTTCCGCCGGGAACGCGTCTTCCCTCCGAGGCGGCGCTGGCGGCGCGCTACCGCGTCAGCCGCTCCGTGGTGCGCGAGGCGCTCTCCCAGCTCAAGTACGACGGGCTCCTGGTCTCGCGCCAGGGATTCGGCGCGATCGTGGTCGGCTCCTCCGGCCGGCGCTCCTTCCGCGTCGCCGAGGGAAGCCGCCTGAAGCCCCGCGAGCTGGCCGACATCTACGAGATGCGGGCGATCCTCGAAGCCGAGGCGGCCGCCCTTGCGGCCCTCCGGCGCACCCCGGCCCAACTCCGCGGGCTTTCCGCCTGCCTCGGGCGGATGGCCCGGGCGGTGGAAGCGCAGACCGACGGCACCCGGCACGATGTCCGGTTCCACCGCGCGCTCGCCCGGATGAGCGGCAACCGCTACCTCCGGGACCTCATGGACTATCTGCATTCGCGGCTCTTTCAGGTCATCCAGACCGCGCGCACCCATTCCAGCCGCACGAGCGGCCTGCCGCGGCTCGTGCAAAAGGAGCACGAGGCGATTTTCGCGGCCGTCGCCGCGGGCGACGCGGAAGGAGCGCGGCGCAGCTGCCTGGCCCATCTCGAAAACGCCGCCCGGCGCCTGGGCCTCGCCCGCGGCCGCCGGGAAGGCGCCCGCAGGGGGAGCGGGTCTCATGCATGAAGTGACCAGCCAGAACGTTCCGCCGGCCGATTTCGACGCCGTGCGGCGGGTGGAAGGCTTTGCGGCCATCCGCGCGGAATACCCCGCCTACCTCACCGACGAGTCCAAGTTTTCCTGCAAGCCCTTCGACTTCCTTTTTTTCCCGCGCAACGAGGCCGAGCTCTGCGCCGTGCTGAAGGAAATGGGGCGGCGGGGGATGTGCGTCACGATCGCGGGGGCGCGCACCGGCCTCGTGGGGGGGTGCGTGCCCTTCGGGGGGGCGCTCGTCTCGCTCGAAGGCTTCGACCGCGTGACGAACATCGCCTGGGACGAGTGGGGGGGCGAGTGGCGCCTGCGGGCCCAGAGCGCCGTGAGCCTGCGCGCGATCGCGCGGCAGCTCGCCGAGAAGCGCTTCCCCGATCTCGAGCGGTCGGACGACGCGCGGATCCGGGAGGCGCTCGCCTCCTTCCGGCAGGACCCGCAGGCCTACGTGTACCCCCCGGACCCGACGGAGATGAGCGCCTCCCTCGGCGGCACGGTCGCCACCAACGCCTCGGGCGCGCGCACCTTCCGTTACGGGCCGACGCGCGCCTGGGTGCGCGGGCTCCGCGTGATGCTGGCCGACGGCGAGGTGCTCGATCTCGCCCGGGGCAAGATTTTCGCCTCGCCCGCGGGCGAGTTCCTCATCCGGGACTCCTCCGGCCGGGACCGGCGCGTGCGGATCCCCTCCTACCGGATCCCGCACACCAAGAACACGGCCGGCTTCTTCAGCGCCCCGGAGATGGACCTCGTCGATCTGTTCATCGGCTCCGAGGGGTCCTTCGGGATCATCACCGAGGTGACCGTGGGGCTGCTGCCGCGCACGCCGAAGATTTCGGTCGTGCAGTTTCTCTCCTCCGACGAACAGGCGATCCGCTTGGTGCGCGCGCTGCGCGAGGACCCGCGCCTGCGGCTCGATTTCCTCGAGATGTACTCCGCGACCGCGCTCGCGCTGCTGCGTGACCGCCAGGCGCGGGACGCCCGCTCCGTGGGCACCCCGCCGATCCCGGCGGGGGCGGGGGCGGCCCTGTTCTTCGAGCTCGACTTCGACCCCGCGGCGGGGCCCCAGGCGAAGGAAGCCCTCGAGGAGGTGCTCTCCTCCTGCGGGAGCTCCGCCGCTGACACCTGGGCCGCCTACGAGCCGCGCGAGCTCGAGCGGCTCAAGCATTTCCGGCACATCCTCCCCGAGACGATCAACGCGATCCTCGCCGAGCGCAAAAAAAAGCACCCCGCGCTGCACAAGCTCGGCACCGACCTCGCCGTCCCCGACGAGCACCTGGAGACCATGTGGCGGATCTACCGCGAGTCGCTCGAGGAGGCCGGCCTCGAGTGGGCGGCCTTCGGCCACATCGGCAACAACCACCTGCACATCAACATCCTGCCGCGCGACATGGCCGACCTCGAAAAGGCGCTTTCCCTATACGGCCGGTTCGCCGAGCAGGCGGTCGCCCTGGGGGGCACGGTTTCGGCCGAGCACGGCATCGGCAAGCTCAAGGCGAAGTTTCTGAAAACCATGTACCGCGAGGAGGAGATCGAGGAGATGCGCGCCGTCAAGCGCGCCCTCGACCCGCAGGGGCTGCTCAACCCGGGAAACATCTTCGAGGCGCCCCCCTGCGCCTCGCGGTGAGGGAGGGCGCCTGCGGCGCCCGCAAGGGCCTGGAGATGTTCAAGGACAAGCCGGTCAAGATGCTCCGCAGGAGCACCCGCCTTTGCCCGAACGTGATAGAGATCGCCGTCGCGGCCGATTCGGGCATCGGTTCGGCGAAAGACCTCGAGGGCATGGGGTTCCTTCCGGCGGCCGTGGGGATCGCCACGGAGGGGAGCCGCCGTGAACGCTTCAGCTTGCACGGCGAGAACCGCCGCGAGAGGAAGAACGCGAAGGCGGAATATCCGGGCTACGGCGAAGCGGCAAACGCCGCTGCGGCGGGGCACGGCTGTTTTCCCCTCGGTGCGGCCTTAGAAATCGGCCCGCCGCCCGGCGGCGGCGACCGCCGGCTGATCGGCATCCGAGGGACGGACGGCGCATGAAACTCCTCGTCTGCGTGAAACAGGTCCCCGAAATCACCGACGTCCGGGTCGATCCCGAAACCGGGACCCTGATCCGGGAAGGGGTCGCCTCGATCCTGAACCCCTTCTGCGAGTACGCGCTCGACCACGCCGCGCGCCTGAAGGCGGCGCTGCCGGGGACGGAGATCGTCGCCCTCACCATGGGTCCGCCCCAGGCCGAGGCGGCGCTCGTCCGCTGCCTCGAGCTGGGCGCGGACCGGGCCGTTCTCGCCTCGGACCGCCGTTTTGCCGGCGCCGACACCTGGGCGACGGCGCTGACCCTGGCCGCGGTGATCCGCGCGACCCACCCCGACTTCGACCTCATCCTCGTGGGCAAGCAGGCGATCGACGGCGACACGGCCCAGGTGGGACCGGAGCTGGCCGAGATCCTGGGGATCCCCCAGATCATGTACGGGGTGGAGATGTCGTGGGCGGCGAACGGCAAGCGGATCCGCGTGCGGCGCGAAATCGAGACCGGCTACGAGGTGGTCGAGGCCAGGCTGCCGGCCCTCGTCTCGGCGAGCAAGGGGGAGCCCGTGCGCCGCATGCCCTCGCTGGCCGCGGTGATCGCCGCGCGCAAGAGGGAGATCCGACGCCTGGGCGCATCCGAGCTGCCCCTCAAGGAATCCGAGCTGGGCCTTGCCGGCTCCTTCACCCAGGTCGTGAAGGTCTTCCCGCCGCCGCCCAAAAAAGGGGGCCGCCGGGTCGAAGGGCTTGAGCCCGCCGAGGCGGCTCGGGCGATCGCCGCCTTTCTCCGCGAGGAGGGCTTCATCGAGGGCTGAGGACGATGCTCACGATCGACCACGAGATCTGCAACCGCTGCGGCCTGTGCCAGAAGGCCTGCCCCTTCGGGGCGCTTTCGCTCGCAAGGGAACGGGTCGCGCCCGACGAGCGCTGCACGCTCTGCGGCGCCTGCGTCAACGCCTGCCCGCAGTCGGCGATTTCCATCGCGCGCCGCCCGGCCTCCCCCGAGGAGCTCTCCCGCTACCGGGGGGTCTTCGTCTGGGCCGAGTGCGAGGCCGCCGAGGGCCTTCTCCACCCCCGCCGCGTGGTCTACGAGCTCCTCGGCCGCGGCCGGGCGCTTTCCGACCGGCTGGGGCAGCCGCTCACCGCCGTCGTCCTGGGCGATGACCGTCTGGCCGGCCTCGAGCGTCTCTGCCGCCACGGGGCGGACCGCGTGCTCGCCTGCCGCCACGAGCTCCTCGGCCGGTACACGACCGACGCCTTCGCCACCGTGCTCGCGGCCGTGGTGGCGAAGGAGAAGCCCGCGGTCCTCCTCTTCGGCGCGACCCCCAACGGCCGCGACCTCGCCCCCCGGGTCGCCGCCCGCCTGCGCCTCGGGCTCACCGCCGACTGCACCGGGCTCGAGATCGACGCCTCCGGACAGCTCGTGCAGACGCGGCCCGCCTTCGGCGGAAACATCATGGCGAGCATCGTCGCCCCCTACACCCGGCCGCAGTGCGCGACCGTGCGCCCCAATGTCTTCACCGCCCTGCCCGCCGACGAGCGCCGGACGGTCTGCATCGAGGAGTTTCCCGTCCAGCTCGCCCGGGCCGCCATCCGCACCCGCGTCGTGGAGACGGTGGAGATCCCCTGCGGGGAGGCGAAGATCGAGGAGGCCCGGGTCATCGTCGCCGCCGGACGCGGGATGGGGGACCCGGCGCACCTCGAGCCCCTGCGCCGCATCGCCCAGCGCCTCGGCGGGGCGCTCGCCGGCTCGCGGGCGATCGTCGAGCTCGGCTGGATCCCGCACACGCTTCAGGTCGGCCAGTCGGGGACGACGGTGGGCCCGGACCTCTACATCGCAGCCGGCATCAGCGGGGCGATCCAGCATGTCGTCGGCATGAGTTCCGCCAAGCGCGTCGTGGCCATCAACACCGACCCCCAAGCCCCGATCTTCGACCTCGCCGACCTGGGCGTCGTGGGGGACGCCCGGGCGATCCTGCCGCGGCTGCTCGATCTTCTGCCGGCCGCCGCCTGCAAAGAGAGCCGATGAACCGCCCCCGCCACCCGGTCTACTGGGACCCCGAGATCGAAACGCTCCCGCGGGAGCGCCTGCGCGCCCTCCAGGAGCAGCGCCTGCGGCGGACGCTGGCGGCCGCGGCCCGGTCCCCGATCTACCGCCGGCTCTTCGAAGAAGCCGGCGTCGCCGTGGAGGCGATCCGGGGTCTTGAGGACCTCGGGCGCCTGCCGCTCACGACCAAGGACCACCTGCGGCAGGGCTACCCCTTCGGGTTTCTCGCCGTTTCCTGCGAAGAGACGGTGCGCCTGCACTCCTCCTCGGGGACGACCGGGCGGGCCACGGTGGTCCTGCACAGCGCGCGGGACCTCGAGGCCTGGGCCGAGCGCATGGCCCGCTGCATGTACATGACCGGCGCGCGTTCCTCCGATGTTTTCCAGAACATGACGGGCTACGGGATGTTCACCGGCGGGCTCGGGTTCCACTACGGGTCCGAGCGGCTCGGCATGCTGACCGTCCCGGCCGGTCCCGGCAACAGCCGGCGGCAGGTCCAGTTCATGCAGGACTTCGGCACGACCGTGATCCACGCCATCCCGAGCTATGCCTTCCGGCTGCTCGCCGTGCTCGAGGAGATGGGAATCGACCCCCGGCGTGACCTGGACCTCAAGACCGCCTACCTCGGGGCCGAGCCCTACTCGGAGGAGACCCGGCGCCGTGTCGAGCGGGAGCTCGGCGTCCGCGTCTTCAACTCTTACGGCCTCTCCGAGATGGCCGGACCCGGCGTCGCCTTCGAATGCCCCGAGCAGAACGGGATGCACATCTGGGAGGACGCCTTCCTGGTCGAGGTGCTGGACCCCAAGACGCTCACGCCGGTCGCCGAGGGCGAGGAGGGCGAACTCGTGCTCACGACGCTCGACCGCGAGGCCATGCCGCTCATCCGCTACCGCACGCGGGACCTGACGGCCCTTCTGCCCGGCCCCTGCCCCTGCGGCCGGACCCACCGCCGCATCGACCGCATCAAGGGCCGCTCCGACGACATGTTCATCGTCAAGGGGGTGAACGTCTTCCCCATCCAGGTGGAGACCCTCCTCATGGGCATGCCCGAGGTGGGCCGGGACTACCGCATCGTGCTCGACCGCGAGGGCGACCTCGACGTGATGACCGTCGAGGTGGAGGTGCGGCGCGAGATGTTCCAGGGGGACGTGAAGAGCCTCAAGGCCCTGCGGGAGAAGATCCTCGCCGCCCTCAAAAGCGAGATCCTGTTCACCCCGCGGGTCCAGCTCGTCGAGCCCGGCTCGCTTCCCCGCACCGAGGGCAAGGCCGTGCGCGTCCTGGACCGCCGGCGCGGGAGCTGAACGGAACCAAGGAGCCCGTCATGACGGCCTGGCAGCTCTCCGTCTTCGCCGAAAACCGCCCCGGTCGCCTGGAGGCCATCACCGGCGTGCTCGCCCGGGCCGGGGTCAACATCCGGGCGATCAAGATCTCCGACCTGGGCGAGCACGGGGTCGTCAAGCTTCTCGTGAACGACCCCGACGCCGCGTTGCAGGCGCTCACCGCGGCCGGGATCCTCGCCTCCAAGCGACCGGTTCTCGCCGTGGCCGTGGAGGACAAACCGGGCGGCCTGCACGCCGTGCTCACGGTGCTCACCCGGCGGGGGATCAACGTCGAGGACGCGTACGGGTTCGCGCGCGACCGGCGGGCGATCCTCGTGATCGAGGTCCCCGATCTCGCCGCCGCCGCGGAGCCGCTGCGCTCGGCAGGCCTGCAGCCGCTCGCGGAAGAAGAACTCTACCGTCTCTGAACGCTCCGCCGGGTCTTCGCCGCCGCCCCACCCGCCCCGCCATCGAGGACGGAGCGTTTTTCCTGTAACGACGGCGCCCCTCATCCGTTGGAATGGGTGCGTGGAACGCTTTCAAAACTTTTACCGCAGCCAGCGAAAACCGTTTTTCGCCTACCTTTTCCGTAGGACGGCCGACCCGTCCCTGGCGAGCGACATACTGCAGGAGAGCTTCACCCGGCTCTATGCCGCCTATCCGGCCGAGCGCTGGAACACCCGGCTGCTCTACACGATCGGCCGCAACCTCCTGATCGACGCCTTGCGCAGGCGCAAGCGCGAGGCCGACCCGCCGCGGGAGGAGGCGCAGGCCCCCGGCCTGGAAGAGCGGCTCCTCGCCCGGGACGAGGCCCGCCGGGCGCTCGCGGCCCTCCAGCGGCTGGACGAGGAAGATCAGGATCTCCTCTCCCTCGTGGCGGGCGGGGAACTCTCCTACCGCGAGATTGCCGCCCTGACGGGGTTGAGCGAAGGCAACGTCCGGGTCAAGATCCACCGGGCGCGGTGTCGGCTGAGGAGCCTCCTCGATTCGGAGAAGCCATGAACCCCACCTGGATCAGCCAGTTCATCGACGACGAGCTCGACCTGGACGAAAAAGAGCAATTCCTCCGGGCCGTGCAGGCAAGCCGCGAGTATGCCGCGGAGGCGCTCGCGCTGCTCGAGCAGGAAAAATGGCTGCGCGCCGAGCCGCGGCAGGCGGCCCTGCCGGAGCTCCGCGTCGCGGAGCCGTTTCGGTTCCGTCTGCGGCGCTGGATGGCGCCCCTTGCGGCCTTTGCCGCGGGCGCGGCCGCGGCGGCGGCCCTCTGGTTTTTCCTGATCCCCCTTCCGGCCGGTGAGGCGCTGAGGCCCCACCGCTTCGTCCTCTACCAGCCGGAGGCGGCGCGGGTGGAAATCACCGGCAGCTTTACCGGCTGGCGAAGCCTGCCGATGAGGCGGGCCGGGGGCGCGGGCTACTGGGAGATCACGCTCGAGCTGCCCCCCGGGGAGCACCGCTTCAGCTACATCGTCGAGGGCGGCAGGCGGCTGGCCGACCCCACGGTCGCGCTGCGGGAACAGGACGACTTCGGAGGAGAAAATTCGATTCTGGAGGTGACGTTCTCCTCGTGAGGCGGGTGGTGCTGGGGATGCTTGCGGCGGCGGTGGCCGTGAACGCCGGCTGCACGCGGCATTTTCTGGAAGTGCGGGAAAAGGCCGTGGAGCTCTACCTGCATGCCCCGGGCGCCCGGGAGGTTTCGCTTCTCGCCGCGGCCGAAGCCGTGGAGGACATTCCCGCGGAGCACTTGGGGTTCGGGCTGTGGCGGGCCCGCAGGGCGGGTTTGCGCGAGTTTCGTTACAGCTTCCGGGTGGACGGAAAGATCGAGCTCCCGGAATGCCCGCTGCGCGAAAGCGACGATTTCGGCTCCTGGAATTGCGTGTTTGACCCCCATGCCGCCCCCTGGAGATGAGTGCGACCATGATGAGAAGACGCCATGTGTTGGGATGGGTGCTTCTGGCGGCCTTCGGGCTTGCCGCATTCCCCTGCCCGGGCCCCGCCGCGGAGGGAGAACAGGGGGCCCCTGCCGGGCAGGCGCGTCGGATCGCCCGGCTGGGCTTCGCCGCCGAGGAAGCCGAGCGGCTGGTCGGGGCGATGAGCTCCGCCGGTTTTTCCCCCGAGCAGGGGGAGGCGGTGACCGCGCTGCTGGAGCGGGCGCAATCCGAGGGGTTGCCCGTCCGGCCCCTGTTGCTCAAGGCGTTCGAAGGCCTCTCCAAACGCGTGCCCCCCGAACGCGTGATCGGGGCGCTCGAGGCCGTGCGCGCTCGCTACGCCCTCGCCTACGGCCTTGCGAGAACGCTCGTCTCCGAGCCGGGCGAGGTCCGGGTGCTGGGGGAGATCCTGGCCGAGAGTCTCGCCGCCGGGCTGCGCGAGGAAGAGGCGGTGCGCACGATTCGGAACCTCCAGGAGGCCTCCGCCGGGCGCCGCGGGGATTCCGCCGCCGAGCTCGCCGCCGCCGCGCTGCGGATGCTGCGGGATCTGTCGCGCTTCGGCGTTTCTTCCGATCTCGCCGCCGAGGTCGTCTCCCGGGCACTGGCCGGAGGTCGGGGGGCGGCGGCCATTGCCGCCATGCACCAGTCGTTCCTCGACCAGGCCCGCGCCCAATCCCCCCAGAGCGCCCTCCAGGCGCTGGCGCAGGAGACGGCCCACGGACAATCCCCGCACGGTGTCGCCGCGGGAGGAGCCGCGCCCTCCGGGGGAGGAGGAGGCCCAGGCGGCGCCGGGGGCGGCCCCGGCGGCGGCCCGGGAGGGGGCGGCGGGGGACCGGGAGGCGGCGGGGGGCCGGGGGGGGGTCGCTGAAGCGCCGTCCGACGTTTCTGTGGGGAGGCGTGTAACCGGGTTGGGGTTTCTGCGTTGAATGAGACAAACGGGGTTTTCGGCAAGGGGGCACCGCCGAACCCCGCACTTCCGTCTCAGGGAAAGGAGCATCGAATCATGAAGAAGTCCTGGATGTTGCTTTGCTTGCTCTTGTCGTTCGTGATCGCGGTCGCGCCTGTTGATGCGAAAGGAGGCGGTGGCGGCGGCGGCGCTGGAGCCGGTGGCGGCGGAGGCGGCGCCGGGGCCGGAGCGGGGGGGGGCGGTGCCGGCGGCGCCGCCGGCGCAGGGCCCGGTCCGGGGGCCTCGGCAGGTCCCGGCCCCGGGGCGTCGATTGGTCCCGGCCCGGGGGCTTCGGTCGGTCCCGGCCCCGGTGCGGCGCTCGGCGCTGCGGCGGCCCAGGGGACGGCGAAGGGCAAGGGATTCGGCTACGGCCCGGGAGATGGAACCGGAAACCAGGGCAGCGGCCCTCAGGACGGCACCGGCTTCGGGCCGGGGCCCGGGACAGGCCAGGCGAAGGGCTTCGGCCCGGGTGACGGCATGGGCAACCAGGGGATCGGCCCTCAGGACGGCACCGGCTTCGGCGCGACCGCCAAGTAGAAGAGCCGGATGCGAACGCGGGAGGCCCCCGGTAGCGGGGGCCTCTTTCATTTCAGGGGTTCAGCCGGCCAAGCACGGCATCGACGACCTCCCGCGTCCCGGCCTTTCCCCCGAGGTCGGGGGTGAGCGTCTTGCCCTCCGCGGTCACCGCTTCGATCGCCGCCATCAGGGCCGCGGCCGCCGCGGCTTCGCCCAGAAAATCGAGCATCATCGAAGCCGACCAGAGGGTCGCGATGGGGTTGGCGATGCCGCGGCCGGCGATGTCCGGGGCCGAGCCGTGCACGGGCTCGAACATCGAGGGGAAACGGCGCTCGGGGTTGAGGTTGGCCGAGGGGGCGATCCCGATCCCGCCCGCACAAGCGGGGCCGAGGTCGGAGAGGATGTCGCCGAAGAGGTTGCTGGCGACCACGACATCGAACCAGTCGGGGTGCTGGACGAAATGGGCCGAGAGGATGTCGATGTGGAACTGCGCGGTGCGCACGTCGGGGTAGTCCGCGGCGATCGCGCGGAAGCGCTCGTCCCAGAAGGGCATGGTGTGGATGATGCCGTTCGACTTCGTGGCCGAGGTCACATGCCCGCGGCGGCCGCGCGCGAGCTCGAAGGCGAAGCGCAGCACGCGGTCGACACCGACGCGGGTGAAGACCGACTCCTGGACGGCGATTTCGCGCTCGGTTCCCGCGTAGAGCCGGCCGCCGATCTGGGAGTACTCCCCTTCCGTGTTTTCGCGCACGATGACGAAGTCGATGTCCCGGGCCGTGCGGCCGGCGAGCGGCGAGCGGATCCCCGGGAGAAGCCGGACCGGCCGCAGGTTGACGTACTGGTCGAAGCCGCGCCGGATGGGGATGAGCAGCCCCCAGAGCGAGACGTGGTCGGGAACCTCCGGGTCCCCGACCGCGCCGAGGAAAATGGCGTCGAAGGACCGCAGCCGCTTGAGCCCGTCGGGCGGCATCATCGCCCCGGTCTCCCGGTACATGCCGCAGGAATAGGGGAACTCCGTGAACTCGATCGAAAAGCGAAAGCCCGCGGCGAGCGCCTCGAGCACCCGGACGGCTTCGGGGACGACCTCGCGGCCGATCCCGTCCCCGGGAATCAATGCAATGCGGTAGGCCATGGCGGTTGCTCCGGACAGAGATCGTTTTCTCCACGCCGCAGGCGGAAGGCCAGGCGGCGGAGGCTACCCGCGGTCCCCGGAGGCGACCCCGGCCGGCGTTTCCCGCACCAGGCGGCCCAGCCGCGCGGCCCCCTCCTCGAGATCCGGGATCTCGAAGTAGGCGAAGCTCAGGCGCATGCAATTGCGCAGGGCGTTGCGGTTCGAGAAGCGGGGGCCGGGCATGAACTCGAGGCCGCGCTCGAGGGCGGGGTGAAGCAACGCCTCGGTGTCCACCCCGTCGGGGAACTCCAGCCAGACGAAGAACCCCCCGTCTGGCTGCAGGAAGCGCACCTCGGCAGGGAGCGCCTTGCGCAGGGCCGCGCACAGGGCGAGCAGCCGGGGCCGGTAGGTCGCTTTCAGCAGCGCCAGGTGCGTTTCCACGAGGCCGAGCTCGAGAGCGCCGCGGACGATTCCCGAGGTGTAGGGATTGAGCCCCCCGCCGCTGTCGAGCAGGCCGCAGGCGGTGAAGCGGCGGATGCGGCGCGGGTCGGCCTGGAGCCATCCCAGGCGCAGCCCGGGGGCGAGGATCTTGGAGAAGGACCCGAGCGAGAGGATCTCGGCCTCGCGGCAGAACGAGGCGAGCGGCGGTGGCGGCGGGGCCTCGTAGGCGAGGGGGTGGTAGACCTCGTCGGCGACGACGAGCAGGCCCCGGTCCCGGCTGAGCTCGGCGAGCCGCCTGCGCCGTTCGGCCGAGAGGCAGCGGCTCGTCGGGTTGTGGTAGGTGGGGATCGTGTAGAGAAAGGCGGGCTTCGCGCCGCGGAGCGCCTCGGCGACGGCCTCCACCACGAGCCCCTCCTCGTCCATGGGCAGCGCCACCGGCGTGAGCCCGTGGTCCGCGAAGATCTTGCGCGCAAGAAAGTAGGTCGGCTCCTCGACGAGGATGCGATCGCCGGTGCGGGAAAAAAGCGTGCAGACGAGGTCGAGCGCCTGGGAGGCGCCGTTGGTGACCAGCAGTTCCGCGGGATCGACGGCTCTCCCGTAAAGCGGGCCGAGCAGGCGCGACAGGGCTTCGCGGAAGCGGCCGTCGCCCTGTTCCGTGCCGTAGGAGAGAAGCAGCCGCTCGGGGTCGGCCCCCGCGTGGGCGGCCGCCTGGGCCATCGCTTCGAAGGGGAGAAGCCGGGGCGAGGGCTGGCCGATGGCGAGATCGATCCGGCCCGGCGGGATCACTTTCTGGGCGGACGAGGCGATGAGGGACATGGTCGCTTGAGGCACCTCCGGGGTTCGTCGCTGGCTTCGACCCTATAGACCGGAAGCCCCCGTTTGTGAAGGGCGGGGAGGGGGAGAGCGCCTCAGCCTCGGGAAAGCTCGGCCTTGATCGCCGTGGCGAGGTTCTGCACGGTGTAGGGTTTTTTCAGGTAGCAGCCTGCGCCCAGCTGCTGGGCGATCCGCACCCGCTCGGTCTCGGCGTAGCCGCTGGTGATGATCGCCTTCTGGTGCGGGTGCAGCTGTTTCACGCGGTGCAGGGTCTCCAGGCCGTCGATCCCCGGGTCCATGATCATGTCGAGGACGAGGAGATCGACCTTTTCGCGCCGCAGGAGTTCGACGGCCTGCTCGCCGCTTTCCACCGCCCGCACGTCGTAGCCCAGCTGGCCGAGGATCTCGACCGCGATCTCCCGCTGTTCCTTCATGTCGTCGACGACGAGCACCTTTTCCCCCGCGCCCCGCAGCGCCTCGAGGGAACCCGAGGGGCTGCGCAGCGGGCAGGACTCCCGCGTCGCCGGCAGATACACGCGGATCTCCGTCCCCCGTCCCTCGATGCTCTGCACGTCGATCGTCCCCCGGTGGTCCTGGACCGTGCCCCACACGACGGCCATCCCGAGCCCCGTGCCGCTGCGGCCCATTTTCTTCTTGGTGAAGAACGGCTCGAAGATCCGCTGCAGGTCCTCGGGGGGGATCCCGATGCCGGTGTCGGTCACGCGCAGCAGGGCGTAATCCCCCTCGCGCAATTCCCGCCCGGCGGGAGGGGTGTCGAAGTGGACGTTTTCGGTGGCGATCACGACCTTGCCCCCCTGCGGCATGGCCTCCGCGGCGTTGGAGACGAGGTTCATGATGGTCTTGGACAGGTGGATCGGTGACCCCAGGATGTTCAGGAGATCGGGCTCCAGGCGGGTTTCCACTTCGACGCGGGGGTGGAAGGCCTTGAGCCGCAGGTACTCGGGGCTGACCAGATATTCCTCGACGAGGAGGTTCAGGTTGAGCACCTCGAAGGTGGGCACCCCGCGGCGGGCGAGGGTGAGGAGGTCCTGGACGATGGCCGCGGCCTTCTTGCCGGATTCGCGGATCACCTCGAGCGGCCGCCGCAGGGGGCTGTCGGGCGGCAGGTCCATGAGCAGGAGGTCGGGGTAGCTGATGATCCCCGAGAGCACGTTGTTCAGGTCGTGGGCGACCCCGCCGGCCATGGTGCCGAGCGCCTCCATTTTCTTCGATCGCGCAAGGCGCTCCATCAGCTCGCGCTTTTCCTCCTCCGCCCGGCGCCGCTCGGTGATGTCGCGCGTGACCCCGAGGATGCCGACGGGGATCCCCCCTTCCCCCACGAGAAAGGAGGCGCTCACCTCGGCGGGGACGATCCGGCCGTCCTTGTGGAGGAGCTCGACCTCCATCGTGACGGAGCGCTCGAAGGAGCCGGTCTCGCGGCCGAGCTCGAGCTGGCGGGCGAGTTCGCGGCGGGCCCGGGCGAGCGACTCCGGGGTGATCAGCTCCTCGGGCCGCATCCTGCGGTGCTCCTCGGGGGTGAACCCCTGGAGGGCCTGGATCGAGGGGCTGACGAAGGTGAAGCGCAGATCGAGATCGGTCATCCAGATCACGTCGCGCACGTTCTCGGCGAGCAGCCGGTATTTCTGTTCGCTCTGGCGCAGCGCCTGCTCGGAGGCCCGGCGCACGGCGATCTCCTCCCGCAGTTTCTCCCGCGTGCGCAGGAGATCGGCCCGCTCGTCCCGCAAGGCCTGGGTCACGGCGAGCGCCTTGCGGTTCAGGGATTGCAGGCCGTTTACGAGCACGGCGACCGAGATGGCGGCGACGAGGTTGAGAAAGACGAAGTTGGCCCCCGCGCTGACGGCGAGGACGACGCCGATCGTCTCGGTGGGAGCGGCCAGGAGCCCCTCCGCGGAGAGCCAGGCGAGGCCGAGGATGGCCGCCGTGTTCATCCCGATGGCCGCGAGCGCGGCCCGGATCCCCAGCAGCACGCCGGCGAGCACGCTGAAGGCGAAGAGCCAGGCCGGGCCGCCGCTCAGGAACCCCGCCTGGGAGATGACCGTGATGCCCACGAGAAAGGGCAACAGGAGGGTCAGGCTGGCCCGTTTGCGGAAGGAGAGCCGCCGCAGCAAAAGAAGCAAGGCGCACAGCGAGGCGGCGAGCACGTCGAAGACGGCAAGCACCCAGAGGCCCCGGCCGAGGGCGAGATAGAGGGCGGGGGCCAAGGCGAGCAGGCAAAGAGCGGTGCTGGCGGCGAGGATGGAAAGAAGGATCCGCTCCCGCCAGCGGGTAAAACCGTCTTCCTCCGCCTCCGCGGCGCGAAGGCTGCCGAAACGGCGTTCGATGAACTCGACAACCCTCCGCAATCCTTCTGAAAAAGACATGGATGGCGCCTTCCCGCAGCTCGGCGTCGCGGCACCCCCCGGGACGGGGTCGGCCGATGACGAGGAAAACGAAATCTCTTTCATCATACCACGATCGCACCTGCGGGGGAAATTCGACCCGCGTTCCCCGGGGGCTTCGGCCGGGGGGGGGCCGGGGCGGCGCTTGCCCCCGTCTGCGGGGGGGGTAAAAGGGGGCCCCCTCGGGGTCAGGGCAGGTTTCCGGCGAAGAGGGATCTCACGTCGACCGGCCGCTCAATCAATCCCTGCAGGCGCAGGATTTCCTCGGTCTCGCGCCAGGCGGCCTCGTCGATGCGGCCGAAGGCGGCCGGCGGTTCCGGGACCATGAGGCGCCGCGTGACGGGAAGCTGGCGGCGCACGATCGCCTCGGGGGTTTCGCGGTCGGCGGCGAGCAGGACCTGGACCGCGGCCTCTTCGTTTGCCGGGTCGAGGGCTTCCCGCCAGGCTTCCAGCAGCGCGGCGAGAAAGCGGCTCACCGTCCGGGGGTGCTGGCGGAGCATCTCCCGCGTGGTGATGACCGAGTTGGCGACGAAGCGCACCCCCCAGCGGTGGGGGTCGAGAAAGGCGATCGGTTCGCCCGCCTTTTCGAGCCGTTCGCCGATGATCGGCGCCTGCGCGTTGATGTAGAGGGGCCAGAAATGCACCCGCCCCTCGTAGAAGGGCGTGTAGTCGTAGCGCACGCTGAAGAGGCGCAACTCGCTCTCGGCGATGCCGTGGCGGGCGAGAAGGGCGCGCAGGATGGTCTCGTCGTTGCCGCCGAAGGTGACGCCGACGGTCCGGCCCCGCAGATCGGCGGGCTCGCGGAAGGGGCTCTTGTCGGGGCGGTAGATCCACTGCAGGGGGTTGACCTGGAAGATCTGGGCCAGGACCACGAGGGGGGCTCCCTTGGCTGCGGCCCGCAGGACCTGGTCGGCCGAGGCGACGCCGAACTGGGCGTGGCCGAGCTCGAGCTCCTTCAGGGCGTCGCGTTCGGGCCCGCCGGGCTTCACGTTCACCCGCAGCCCCGCACGCGCGAAATGCCCCTTTTCGAGGGCGTAGAGGTCCCCGACGGTGCTCACGTTGTAGAGCCACTTCAGGCGGTAGTGGATCTCCTCCACCCCCTCGCGCGGGGCGCAGCCCGCAAGCAGGGCGACCAGGGCGGCCGCCGCCGCCCACCGGCGAAGGCCACGCCCCGCCCCCGAACCCCCGGCCGCACGCCGCCGCCTCATGGGCGCTCCATTCTCCGCTGCAGGGCGGCCCCCAGCCCCTCGAGCAGGACGAGCCAGAGCGAGGTCCCGACCCCGATCAGCAGCAGCGCCACCAGGATCTTGGCGAGGTCGCTCTGGTAGAGGGCGATACGGATGCTGTAGCCGATTCCCGCCGTGGCGGCGATGAACTCGGCCACGATCGTCCCCACCATGGCCAGGGTGGCGCTTCCGACCACGACGGTGGTGAGTTTCTGCAGGTTTTCGAAGGCCCGGATCTTGATCTGCAGCCGCCAGGTCATGCGGCCGGTGGCCTCGTAGAAATGCTCGATCTCGCGCACGGGCTCGGAGAAGACGCCCAGAAACGAGAGCAGAAGGGGAAAGTAGCAGATCAAGGCGGAGATCAGCAGGCGCGTCGCCAGCCCGTCGCCCAGGAGGATGAAGAGGATGGGGGCGACGGCGACGATGGGGTAGGACTGGATGTTGAAGGCGGCCGTGCGGATGAAGCCGCCGATCCAGTCCTTGAGCCGGGCGATCACGGCGACCGCCGCGGCGAGGACGATCGAGAGCCCATGGCCCAGGACGGCCACACCGAGCGTGTTCAGGACGGCGGCGGCGTAGGCCGCCCCGTAGGTCTGTCCCGTCCGCCAGATCTCCCCCGGGCCGGGGATGACGTAGTCCGAAAGCCCCAGGGCGACCTTGAACGCGAGCAGCAGGCCGACACCGGCCGCATACAGGGTGAAGAACTGGGTCAGGCGCCTATGCAGCATGGACGATCGCCAGCATGGCGCGTTCAAGCCGCGCCGGGTCGGGCTCGGCGCCCTCGCGCTGGTCCCCGCCGGGGACGACGACGAGGGGCGGGCGCTTGGGGTGGCCGCGCAGGACGAGGACGTCCCCGCAGAAGCGGGCCACCTCGGCCACGTTGTGCGAGATGTAGAGAAAACAGCGCTCGGGGAAGAGCGCCTTGATCCGCAGAAGGATCCGGTGGCGGGTCGCCTCGTCGACGTTGGCGAGGCTTTCGTCCATGATCAGGAGATCGAACTCCTGCAGGAGGTAGCGCACGAGGTTGGCCCGGTTTTGCTGCCCGAGCGAGAGCCGCGGGAAGCGGGCGTCCGCGAGCGGCCGGATGTCGAAGGTGTCGAGCAGGGTTTCGAGGCGGGGGCGGCCGGAGGCCGAGGCGGTCTCCTCGAAATGCTCCCGCAGGGTCGTCCAGCCCGGAAGGCGCTCGAGGTTGTAGGTGTACAGGACGCGGTGCATGCCCCGCGCGTTGAGGCGGCCGCGCTGCCCGGCAAGCGACCCGCTCAGCAGGCGCGCGAGCGTCGATTTCCCCACCCCGGAAGGCCCGAAGAGGGCGTGAAAGCCCGGCCCCCGGATGCGGAAGTCGAGACCCTCGAAGAGGTCCGCGGCGGCGTTCGGGTAGCGGTAGGCGATGTCCTGGCCCTCGAGCTCCATCCGGACCCTCCGGGAAATCCCCCCTCGCGGGGCGGGAGGCTCCCCCCGCCGGGCGGCGGGGGCTACCATAGCAACCCGAATCCCGATTCTCAAGGAGAGGCGCCCCTGCTTGCCGCCGGGTCGGCCGGCGCGGTATACCGGGACGGCTCTTCGTTCCGGGGGGATCATGCCGGCCTTCTCCTCACGTCTGCAGTGGCGCTTCTCCGCGGCGATGATTCTTCCGGTTGCGGTCCTGCTGCTTGCCGCGGGGCTCACCGGGTTTTTCCTGCTGCGCGACCAGCTGCTCGCCCAGTGGCGCGAGTCGGCCGTTCTGAAGCTCGCGCGCGCGGCGCACGTCGCGGACATGCACCTGGCACGCATCAAGGCGGCGATCCGCGTCTTCGAGGAGGCGCCGGCCGATCTGCCCGGGGAAGCCTTCCGGCGCTGGGCGCTCGATCGCCTCATCCGGCAGGAGGGGGTCGTCGAAGTGCGGCTCGACGGGGAAAAGGCCGCGCCCTCCGCGCCGGGGCCCCACGCCGGGATGCGGGGCGGCCCCGGCCACGGGCGGATGATGGGCCGCTACGCCGGGACGAGGATCCGCGGCGTCACCCCCCCGCGTTTCGACCCGCGGGACGAGCACGGCACCTTCGAGGTGGTGGCTGAGCTCCTCGACGACGAGGGCGCGGCCGTCGGGCGGCTGGAGGCGGTCGTCGATTTCGATTTCATCTTCCGCCACGTGATCGATTCCGCCTGGTGGCAGACCCTCAAGGCCTTTCTGGTGGATGAAACCGGGCGCATCCTCATCGGCCGCACGCCATACTCCGCCGGGGTCCTGGGCGCAAGCGGCGACCCCCTCGAGCAGGCGACGCTCAGGGCGATGGCCGGCAGCCCCTCGGGGACGCTGCTGGGGGCGGGCGTGCCGCCGCGGGAGGTGAGCGGCTTTCACCGGTTGAGCGAGGCGCCCTGGTTTCTCGTGCTGATCGCCCCCGGCCGCGAGGTGCTCGCCCCCCTGCTCGCCTTCCGCGACGTCTACGTCCTCTTTTCCCTCGGCCTCATGGTGCTGATCGGCGGCACGATCGCCTGGGCCATGGGCCGTCTGGCCGGGGAAATCCGCCAGGTCGCGCGCGAGGCGATCCGCCTGTCGCATGGGGAGTTCGGCGACCCGCTGCCCGTGCGGCGCCGCGACGAGATCGGGGAGATGATCCTCAGCTTCAACCGCATGACCCGCCAGCTCCGGGAGCGCCTGGCACTCAAGGAGGCGCTCAAGCTCGCCGAGGAGGTGCAACGAAACCTCCTTCCCTCGCAGCCGCCCGAAGTCCCCGGCCTCGACATCGCCGCCCGCAGCCTGTACTGCCAGGAAACCGGGGGGGACTACTTCGATTTCATCGCCCGCGGCGAGGGCACCGACCGGCCCTCCTGGTGCTTCGCCGTCGGCGACGTCGTCGGGCACGGCATCTCGGCCGCGCTCCTGATGACGACCGTGCGGGCCTTTCTGCGCGCCGAGCTCAGGCGGCCGATCGGGCTCGCCGCGGCGGTGGCGGAGACCAACCGCCTGCTCTGCCGGGACACGGCCCGCAGCGGCAGCTTCGTCACCCTCGTCGCCGTGGAGATGGCTCCCTCCCCGCTTCGCGGCGAGTGGGTCGCCGCCGGCCACGATCCGCCGTTTTTCTTCGACGCCGCCTCGGGCCGGGTGAGCCGCCTGAGGAAACCCCCCGGAGTCGCCCTGGGTGTCGCGGAGGAGGCGGCCTACCGGGCGTCCCCGCTCTCCGGCCTTCGGGCCGGAGACGTCCTCCTGATCGGGACCGACGGCATCTGGGAAAGCCGGAACCCGGGCGCGGGGCGTTACGGGAAGAGGCGCCTTGCGGCGGTGCTCGAACGCCACGCCCACCTTCCGGCCGCGGGGATCCTCGAGGCCGTGCTCGCGGATCTCGACCGCTTCCGTGGGGTTTCCCCCATGGAAGACGATGTCACGCTCGCCGTGGTGAAGGTGACCGCAGACCCGCAGGGGGGCTCTGCGGCAGGCGCCGCAGGAAACGGTAGAGGATGAGGCCGGCGGCGATCATGCCGGCGCAGAGGAGCTGGCCGCGGGTCAGGCCGGCCCAGGTGTAGCCGATGTGGGCGTCCGGCTCGCGGAAAAACTCGACGAGGAAGCGGGCCGTCCCGTAGCCGACGAGATAGAGGGCGAGCATGGCGCCCCGCGGAAAGGGCCTCCGGCGCAGGGACCACAAGAGCGCAAAGAGCGCCACCCCTTCGAGCAGCGCCTCGTAGAGCTGGGAAGGGTGCCGCAGGGCGCGGTCGGGGGCGAGGGGGAAGACCATGCCGATCGGAGAGGCGGTCACCCGGCCGTAGAGCTCGCCGTTGATGAAGTTGCCGATCCGGCCGAAGGTGTAGCCCAGCGGGGCGGCCGGGACGACCAGGTCGGCCGCCTCGCGCAGCGAGACCCCCTGCCGCCGTGTGCATCCCCAGGCGGCGGCGACCACCCCGATCAACCCGCCGTGGTAGGACATCCCCGAGAAGCCCGTGAAGCGGATTCCGTCCCTGAAATCGAAGGGGAGCACGATCTCGAGGGGCCGCTCGAGGTAGTAGCCGAGGTTGTAGAAGAGGACGTAGCCCAGCCGCGCCCCCACCATCAGCCCGACGATGACCCAGGTGAACAGGTCGTTTGCCTGCTCGCGCGTGATGGCGAAGCCGCGTTCCGTGCGCAGCCGCCGCAGGACGAGGGCGTAGGTGACCCCGAAGGCGACGAGGTACATCAGGCCGTAGTACTGCAAGCGGAAGGACCCGATCTGGAAAATCACAGGGTCGATCCGCTGGGGCAGGCTCTGCCACCAGGCCCAGAAGGCGTCCATGCGGTCGGTTCCTCGGTCCGCGAAGGCTTTTCTAACGACGGTTTCTGCGATCGTAAAGGGGGGCGGCGGGGGTGTCAAGCCGGCCGGCCGGCATCCGCGGCGCAGGCGGACGCTCGAGGCGTCCTTGACAATGGCGGGAAAAATCGAAAAGACCTCCCGGAAGGCACACCTCCGGGCGATCGGCCCCTGCCGGATGAGGACGATGGAAACGGTTCTGCTGGAAGATCACTCCCTGCGGGACGGGCTCCAGGCTGAAGCCCGAATTCTTCGCCTTGAGGATAAGCTCGCCCTCTTTCGGCTTCTGGCCGAAGCCGGGTTTCGGCAAATCCAGGCCGCTTCCTTTGTGGATCCGCGGGTGATCCCCCAGATGGCGCAGAGCGAGGAGTTGATCCGCAGCGTGCTGCGGGATTTCCCCGAGGTGGCCGTCTCGGCGTTGGTGTTGAACGCGCGGGGGCTCTCCCGCGCGCGGGCCTGCGGTGTGCGGCATCTGAGCCTTTCCTCGTCGGCTTCCGATTGGCACAGCCGAAGAAACGTCGGCCGCTCGGCCGCGGAAGCCTTCGACGAGCTGCTCCGAATGATCGGGGAAGCGCGGGCATCCGGGTTCGCGGTGCAGGCGGGGATCCAGTGCGCCTTCGGTTGCGTGCACGAGGGGCCGATCCCCGAGGAGCGTGTGGCGGCGATGGCCAAGTCGCTCGCGGAGGCGGGCGCCCCGGAGATCAACCTCGCCGACACGACGGGGATGGCCAACCCGCTTCTGGTGCGCCGGTTGATCCGGAAGGTGCAGGAAGCGGCGGGAGAAACCCCCCTTGCCCTTCACCTTCACGATACGCGGGGCCTGGGGATCGCCAACCTGCTCGCCGCCTGGGAGTGCGGCGTGCGCCGTTTCGACGTGTCGGCAGGAGGGCTGGGGGGCTGCCCCTTCGTGGAAGGGGCAGCCGGCAACGTCGCCGCCGAGGATGTCGTGCATCTTTTCGAGCAGCTCGGCGTTGCGACCGGAATCGACCTGAGCCGCCTGTGCCGTGCCGTCCGGCGCTACGAGGAGCTTCTCGGACGCCGCTTGCCGGGACGGGTGTGCCGAGTGCTCGCAACCGGAGTCCTCGGGAATTGACCGCGGTGCGGGCAAGCGCCGCCGTCTCGATCGGGGGGACCCTGCAGGGCATCGGGAAAGGAAGGGGATCGCCGTGGGCCCAAGCGAGAGGGCAGCCCATCTCCATCCGGCGGGCGTCCGGCGCGTCGACGAAGACACCATCGAACTCTCTTGGAACGCCATGGGAGCCCTAAACGGCGTCCGCGTGTTTCACGGGAACGCCCCGGCGGCGCTCGCGGACCACCCTCCCGTCGCCCGCGTGGACGGTGGCGACCGCATCGTCCTCCCGGCCCCGGTCGCGGCCGGCCCCCATTTCTTCCGCCTTGAATCCGAAAACGGCGGGATCGCGCTCGTGGGCGAGCGGCGGCCCTTCATCGAGGGGGCGCCCAATTTCCGGGATCTCGGGGGCTACGAGACCGAAAGCGGGCGCCGGGTCCGCTGGGGGGAGCTTTTCCGCTCGAGCCACCTCGGGCGCCTGACCGAGCGCGGCCGCGAGCAGCTTCTGCGGCTCGGCATCCGGACGGTCTGCGATTTTCGCACGGCGGCCGAGGCGGAGAAGATGCCCGCCCGGTTCCCGCAGCCCGGCGAGGCCCGCCGGGTGCACCTGCCCATCCAGCACGGCGACTTCGAGCCGACCGCGGTCTACGAGCGGATTCTCCGGGGCGACTGGGACTGGATTTCCGAGGAGTTCATGCTCGAGGGCTACATCGAGAGCCTGGAGCGGGAGCCCGGCCTGTGGCGGCGCTTTTTCGAGCTCGCCGCCGCGCCGGAAAACCGCCCCCTGCTCTTTCATTGCACCGGCGGCAAGGACCGCACCGGCACGGCGGCCGCGCTCCTGCTTCTTGCGCTCGGCGTCCCCGGGGAGACGGTCGTCGCCGATTACGGGCTCTCCGACGGCTACAACGCTCCCGTGCGCCGGGCGATGTTCGACCAGTTGCGGCCGCTCGGCGTCGATCTCGAACGGGTCACCCCTTACTTCACCGCGCCCGAGAGCCGCATCCGCGCCCTGCTCGCCTACATCCGGCAGACCTACGGCACGGCGCTCGCCTATCTGACCGGCCGGGCGGGGGTGCCCGAGGAGACGATCGCCCGGCTGCGCGGGGAGCTGCTCGAGTGAGGCCGGGGGCGGGCGCTCTCAGAGGGCGGGCGGCCCGCCGACCACGCGGTTTCGCCCTTTCTTCTTGGCGCGGTAGAGGTATTCGTCGGCCTGGTGCAGCAGGGCTTCGGCCGTGAGCCCTTTCGGCACGTCGCCGGCATCGAGCCCGACCACCCCGAAGCTGGCCGTCACCGCGAAGGAGTCGCCCTCGCAGGCGAAGGCCTTGCCGGCGATGTGGGTGCGCAGGCGCTCGGCGAGCCGGATCGCGTTGGCGAGCGAGGTCTCCGGCAGAACCAGCAGGAACTCTTCCCCGCCGTAGCGGGCCATCCAGTCCGAGTCGGTGCGGATCAGATCGAGGGTGGTGGCGACGAATTCCTTGAGCACGCGGTCCCCGCAAAGATGCCCGCGCGCGTCGTTGATCCCCTTGAAGTGGTCGAGGTCGCAGAGGGCGAGCGAGAGCGCACGCCGGTAGCGCGCGGCGCGCCGGATTTCCCGCGGCAGCTGTTCGTTCATGTAGCCGCGGTTGAAGCATCCCGTGAGGGCGTCGCGCTGGGAGAGGTAGAGGATCCGGCGGTTGGCCTCCTCGAGGGACTCCTTCTCCCGGAGCAGCCGCTCGTAGAGCACGGCGTTTTCCATGACGAGCGAGCACTGGCGGGCCAGCACGCCGAGAAGCCGCATGTTCTCGAGCGTGAGCGCGCTCTCCTGCAGGGGGGTGAGGAGTGCGGCCATGCCCAGGGTGCGCCGCCCCGTGGCGAGGGGCAGCAGCACGATGGACCACTCGCGGCCGAAGCCGAGCGCGGGGGTGATCGAGGGCTGTCGGCGCTGCAGGACGACCGGGAAGACGCCGACCTCGATCTGGAGGTCGATCTCGCGCTGGAAGGCCGCCCGCAGGGTCTCGGGCTCGGCGCGGTCGATCACGAACTCCTGGGAGGTCTCCTCCACGAGGAAGAGGGCGCTGGCCTCGACGGCGACGAGGGCGCGGGCGTCCCGCAGGAAGACGCTCCAGATGCGCACGGGATCCGACGGCGGCTCGACCTTGTCCTGGAACTGGGCGAGCCGTTCGATCTTTTCGCACAGTTCGATCAGCGAGCCTGGCGTGGCATCCATGGGACGGCTTTTCTATCAGAGGTTGCGGCGCTTTTCCATGGACGAACCCCGCTTCCCCGCCCAGGAGCGGTCCCCGCCCGCTCATCCGGTTGACAGGGATTTTGCTTCATGCTAGCTAATTATTTTTTAACCTCATTCAAGAAGGAGGCGGCCATGAACGCGAAAGCAGCTCGTTTCACCATGTTCTGGGCGTTGATCGCCCTGGCGACGGCCCCGGCGGTGGATGCCCAGAAAATCACCTGGAAGATGGCCTCGGCCTGGCCTGGAGGGACCCAGATTCAGTGGGCCGCCGATTTCTTCGCCGAATCGGTCAACCGCATGAGCGGGGGGCGGCTCGAAATCAAGAGCTACCCCGCGGGCAAGCTCGTGGGGGCGCTGGAGGTCTTCGATTCCGCGCGGATGGGCAACATCGACGTCGCTCACGCCTCGCCGGCCTACTGGATCGGCAAGATGCCCGCCGGCGCTCTCTTCGGCTACCTCCCCTTCGGCATGGAGGCCGTCCCTTACCTGGCCTGGATGTATGACGGCGAGGGCTACGCCCTGTACCAGGAGCTCTACGCGCCCTACGGCTTCGGCTTTGTCGCCCCCTGCGGCATCATCCCGCCGGAAAACCTGGCATGGTCCAACAAGCCCATCAAGAGCCTGGAAGATTTCAAGGGGCTGAAATTCCGCACCTCGGGCTACTGGGGGGAGATCCTCGCCGCCGCCGGGGCTTCCGTGGTCATGCTGCCGGCCGGCCAGATTTACGAATCCCTGCAACGCAACGTGATCGACGCGGGGGAGTTCAGCATCCCCAGCATGGACCGGACGCTCGCTTTTCACGAGATCGCCAAGTACCTCTTGGTCCCCGGCATCCACCAGCCGAGCACCATTCTCGACATCCTGGTGAACAAGTCTTCCTGGGAGAAGCTGCCGGCGGACCTGAAGGACGTCGTCAGCGGGGCGGCCCAGATGACCACGATGCGCATGCTGACCAACAGCATCGCGAAAGACATCGAGGCGCTCAATTTCTTCAAGGAAAAAGGGGTGATCATCCATTACCTCGACCCCAAGATCCAGAAGGAGCTTTACGCCAAGGCGGTCGCCCTGCTGGACCAGAAAGCGGCAAAAGACCCCTTTTTCGCCAAGGTCTGGGAGTCGCAGAAGAAGTTCCGCAAGGAATACAACGGCTACCGGGATCTCATGACCCCGCAGTACGAATAGCCGACCCGAACCCGCAGGCCGCCGGGCGAGCCTCCCCCGGCGGCCGTCAGGCCTTTCCGGAGCTCATGCCCCAGGCGCCGCGATGAAGCGCTTCGTCCGTATTCTCGACGCCGTCAGCGAGTGGAGCGGCAGGGTCGTCTGCTGGCTCGTTCTCGTCTTCACCCTGACCCTCGGCTGGGAGATCGTGATGCGCTACGTGTTCAATGCCCCCACGAAGTGGGCCTTTGACACGAGCTACATGCTGGGGGGCACCTACTTCTGGCTCGGCGTCGGCTACACCTCGCTCAAAAAAGGACACGTGCGCATCGATATCTTTTACCGAAAATTTCCCCGCCGGACCCAGGCCCTGATCGACGTTTGTCTGACGCTTCTCTTTTTCTTTCCGCTCTGGGGCATTCTCCTCTATCGGCTCATCCCGTACGTGTATCTTTCCTGGATCACCCAGGAGCGCTCCATGCAGGGATACTGGATGCCCGTGCTCTACCCCTTCAAGACCGTGATGCCGGTCGGTGCGGCCCTGCTCCTTTTGCAGGGGGTCGCCGATTTCCTCCGCTCGCTCTGCGTTCTGGTCGGCCGGGGGGAGGAGCGGGCATGAGCCCGGAGATCGTCATCGCCCTGATGTTCGCCGGCCTGTTTGGGGGGATTTTCCTGGGCTACCCCACCGCCTTCGTGCTGGGGGGGGTCTCGATGGTCTTCGGCTGGGCCTTCATCGGCCCGGAGGTCTTCGGGCACTTCATCGTGCGTCTCGAAGGCGTGATGAAGAACTACGACCTGCTCGCCGTCCCGCTTTTTCTCTACATGGGCGTGTTCATGGAAAAGGCGGGCATCGCCGAGCGGCTCTACAGCGCCCTCCACCTGCTTCTGGGGGGGCTGCGCGGCGGGCTGGGAATCAGCACCATCCTCATTTGCGCCGTGTTCGCCGCTGCCACCGGGGTGGTCGGGGCCTCCGAGATCACCGTCGGCCTGATCGCCCTGCCGGCGATGCTCTCGCGCCGCTACGACAAGTCGCTCGCCTGCGGGGCGATCTGCGCAGGCGGAACCCTGGGCATCCTGATTCCCCCGAGCGTCATGATCGTTATCTACGGGCCGCTCGCCGGGATCTCGGTCGGCAGGCTGTTCCTGGCCGCCGTCTTCCCCGGGCTGCTCCTCGCCGGCCTCTACGTCCTCTACATCGGCGTCCGCTGCTACCTGCGGCCCGAAGACGGCCCGCCGCTCGCCTCCCAGGAGCGGGCGGCCCCCTGGTCGCGAAAGCTCGCGCTTCTGGCAACCTCCATCCTGCCGCCCGCCGTCTTGATCCTGGCGGTTCTGGGGAGCATCTTCTTCGGCATCGCCGCGGTCACCGAGGCCGCCGCGGTGGGGGCGCTGGCGGGCATGCTGCTGGCGGCCGGCTACGGCAGGATCACCCTGGGGCTCGTCCGGAACGCCTGTCTGCAGACCTTGCAGATCACGAGCATGATTCTTATGATCGCCGTCTGCGCCGCCTTCTTCTCCACGGTGTTCATCGCCCTGGGCGGGGACGACCTGATCCAGCGGCTCTTCGCCAACCTGCCCTTCGGGAAATGGGGCTTTTTGATCGGCTCCAACCTCCTCTTGATCCTCCTCGGGATGGTCATCGACTGGATCGGGATCGTCTTCATCATGGTGCCGTTGCTCACCCCCGCGGCGGCTTCGTTCGGCCTCGACCCGGTGTGGTTCGCGACGCTCGTGATGGTGAATCTGCAGATCTCGTTTCTGACGCCGCCGTTTGCCTACTCCATTTTTTACCTGAAAGGCATCACCCCGCCGGAGGTCACCACAACCGACATCTACCGCGGCGTCGTCCCCTTCGTGGGCCTGCAAATGCTGGCCTTGTTGCTCTGCATCCTCTTCCCCGGTATCATCACCTTCCTGCCGGGGCTGATGAGGAGCTGACCGCCGGGCCGAACCCCGGCGCCGGCTCCGGAGAACGCGGAACCCGAGACCCGTGGACACCGTCACGCTGTTCGTGCCTTGCCTGATGGATGCTTTCCGGCCCGAGGCCGCCGAAGCCGTGGTCGCGGTCTTCGAGGGGCTCGGCTACGCCGTGCACTGCCCCGCGGAGCAGACCTGCTGCGGTCAGCCGGCCTTCAACGCCGGCTACCGCAACGAGGCCCGCACGGCCGCACGCCGCTTCCTGCGCCTCTTCGGCGACGCGGAGGCCATCTGCTGCCCCTCGGGCTCCTGCGTTGCCATGGTGCGCCATCACGTTCCCGCCCTTTTCGACGGGGAGCCGGACTGGCGGGCGCTTGCCGTGCGCACGGCGGCGCGGACCTTCGAATTCACGGAGTACCTCGTGGACGTCCTCGGCCGCGACGACCTGGGGGCCTCGTTCCCCGGCCGGGTCACCTACCACGACTCCTGTCACCTGTTGCGGGGGCTGGGGATCCGGGAGCAGCCGCGGCGCCTGCTGCGGCGGGTCCGGGGGCTCGAGCTCGTGGAGATGAAGAACTCCGACTGCTGCTGCGGCTTCGGGGGGGCGTTCTCCGTGAAGTACCCCGACATCTCGACCGCCCTGGTCGCCGACAAGGTCGAGTGGATCCGCGAATCCGGCGCCGAGGCCGTGGTGGGCGCGGACCTGGGCTGCCTTCTGCACATCGAAGGCGCCCTGCGGCGCAAGGGGCTTGGCGTGCGCGCGCTCCACATCGCCCAGGTGCTGGCCGGCGGGCGGTGAGCCGCCCGGGGAGAGAAGCCATGAGCGCCATCCGCATCCGCACCGAACGGTACGTGGAAGAGGCCCGCCGGGGGATCGCCGACCCGGTGCTGCGCCGGGCGCTCTCCGGGCTGCAGGAGCGCTTCGGCCGGGGGACGGCCGAGGCCTACCGCCGCCTGCCCGAGGGCCCGGGCCTCCGGCAGACGGCGCACGCGATCCGCGAGAAGGCGATCGCCCATCTCGACATCCTGCTCGAGCGGCTCGCCCGCCGCATCCGCGAAAACGGCGGCGAGGTCTTCTTCGCGGCGACGGCGGAGGAGGCCGTCGGCTATTGCGCGGGGATCGCCCGCCGGCTGGGGGTCAAGCTCGCGGTCAAGGGCAAATCCATGGTGACCGAGGAGATCGCCCTCAACCCGGCGCTGGCGGCGCACGGGGTCGAGGTGGTCGAGACCGATCTCGGCGAGTACATCATCCAGCTCGCCGGCGAGACCCCCTCGCACATCATCGCCCCGGCCATCCACAAGACGCGAAACGAAATCGCCGATCTCTTCGCGCAGCATCTCGGCATCCCGCGCACGACCGACCCCCCGCGGCTCACCCACGCGGCCCGCCGCGCCCTGCGGGAGAAGTTCCTCGCCGCCGACATGGGGATCTCCGGGGTGAACCTCGCCTGCGCGGAGACGGGGCACATCTCGACCGTCTCCAACGAGGGCAACATCCGCATGGCGACGACGCTGCCGCGGGTGCACGTCGCCTTCATGGGCATGGAGCGGATCGTCGCCCGCCTGGACGAGTACGAGATCATTCTGCGGCTGCTCTGCCGCGGGGCCTCGGTCCAAGACATCGGCACCTACGTGAGCTTCATCGGCGGCCCGCGAAGGCCGGGGGAGTCCGACGGCCCCGAGGAATTCCACCTCGTCGTCGTGGACAACGGCCGCAGCCGGATGCTCGCCGACCCCCGCTTCCGCGAGATGCTCTGCTGCATCCGCTGCGCGGCCTGCCTGAACGTCTGCCCGGTCTACGGCCGGATCGGCGGCCACGCCTACGGGTTTGCCTACTCGGGGCCGGTGGGCGCGGTGGTGACGCCGCTTTTGACCGGGATCCGCCGCGGCCGCGACCTCTGCCTGGGGGAAACCCTCTGCGGGGCCTGCAAGGACGCCTGCTCGATGGACATCGACCTGCCGCGCATGCTGCTCGAGCTGCGCGCCATCCTGGCCGAGGGCGATCCCGGCTGGGGGGTGGAGCCCTCCGGGGGGCTCGAGCGCCAGGCCTGGAAGCTCTGGGAAGGTCTCGTTTCGCGGCCCGCCCTCTACGAGCGGGCGCTGCAGGCGGGCGCCGTCCTTCAGCGCCTTCTGCCGCGGACCCCCGCGGGCTGGATCCGCCGCCTTCCGCCGCCCTTTTCCGGCTGGACGAAGAGCCGCGATTTTCCGCCCGTCGCCGCAGAACCGTTCCGCCGCCGCTTCGCCAAACGACGAAAGGAGGCGGACCGTGGCTGAACATCGGGAGGAAACCCTCTTTTTCCAGACCCTCCGCCGCGCCCTCGGCCATCCGCCGAACGCCGCGCGCCCGGCAGGGGATCTTTTCCCGGCGGAGCCCTCGGCCGAGGAGCGACGGCTGCTCGCCCTCGTCTCCGGCCGCTCGGAGCAGGAGCGGGAAGAGTTCGTCTCGCGGCTCGCCGCCGCGGCCCGCCCGCTTCATCTCGAGGTGCAGGCGCTCGAAGACCTCGCCGCCGCGCGCGACGCCGTGCTGCGGCTGGTCGCGGAGAAGAGCCCGGAGTGGGGCGGGGAAAAGCAGCTTGTCGCCTGGAGCCACCCGCTGATCGAGAGCCTGGGCCTCGCCGAGCCGCTCGCGCGGCAGGGGATCCCCCTTCATCTCACGCGGCCCGTCGATTCGGCGCTCGATGCCGCAGCCGCGGACGAAGAGCGCCGCCGGCAGCGCTCCCGGATCGCCGCTTCCTTCATCGGCATCACCGCCGCCGATTTCTGCCTCGCCGAGACGGCGACCGTCGTTTTGCGGAACCGGCCGGGCGAGCCGCGCTCGGTCGCCCTTCTCCCCTCGATCCACGTCGCCCTGGTCCCCCGGAGCCGGATCCTCGCCGACATGAAGGAGCTCTTCGCGCTGCTGCGCTGGGAGGAGCGGTTCCGCACCGAGGGGCTTTCGAACTACCTCTCCTTCATCTCCGGGCCGAGCAAGACCGCCGACATCGAGGCCACCATGGTCCACGGCGCCCACGGCCCGCGCGAGATGGTTGTCTTCCTCGTGCCGGGCTGACCCCGCCGCCCCGGGCGGCGCTTGCCGCAAGCCCCCCGACCGGGCTCCGAGGGCGAAGGGCGCTTGACACCCCCGCGGTCCCTCCGGTAGCGTTCCGCGGGAAAGCCGCGGGCGGCCGGGGGCTTTGCGGGAATCGGGGTACGGGCCCTCCGCCCGCAAGGGACCGTTTCCTTGGGGAAACGGTTTTTTTCACCCCAGGAAAGAGGACGCTATGAAGACGCGCGACATCGCCCGGGCGGCGGTGCTGGTGGCCTTGGCGGTCGCCCTCTCGCCGCTGTTCATCCCCGTCGGGATCGCCAAGTGCTATCCCGCCCAGCACATGGTGAACGTCCTCGCCGCGGTCCTGCTGGGGCCCGGCTACGCCGTCTGGATCGCCTTCTGCGCGGCCCTGCTGCGGAACCTCCTCGGCCTGGGAACGCTGCTCGCCTTTCCGGGCGGGATGATCGGCGCGCTGCTCGCCGGTTGCGCCTACCGGCTCCTCCGCCGCAGCTGGGCCGCGGCCCTGGGCGAAGTGATCGGGACGGGGCTTCTCGGGGCGCTCGCCTCGGCCTGGATCGTGGCCCCCGTTCTCCTGCAGAAGGCCGTCGCCGCAGGAACGCTGGTCGTCGCCTTCAGCCTGAGCGCGCTCGCCGGCGCCCTGATCGCGCTCCTTTTGCTCCAGGTCCTGCGAAAGGCCGGGCTGTGGCGGCCGGAGTAGAGGCGAGGGGCGTCTCCTACCGGGACGCCGCCGGCCAGCCGCTCCTGGGCGACCTGACCCTGCGCATCGCGCCGGGCGCCTACGCCGTCGTCTTCGGGGAGAACGGCGCGGGCAAAACCACCTTCACCTACCTCCTGAACGGGCTCATCCCCCATTTTTTCGGCGGCGATCTCGCAGGCGAAATCCGCATCGACGGCCTCGACCCCCGCCGGCTGGGGCCCGCGGCGCTCTTTCACCGCGTGGGGCTGGTTCTCCAGAACGCGGACGCCCAGCTCTTCGGCAGCACCGTGGCGGCCGATCTCGCCTTCGGCCTCGAGAACCTGGGCCTCGCCCCCGCCGCCATCGCCGCCCGCATCGGCGCGGCCGCCGCCGCCCTGGGGATCGAGGGGCTCCTTGCGCGTCCGCCCGAGTCGCTCTCCGGCGGAGAGCGGAGGCTTGCGGCCGTCGCCTCGGTGCTGGTGCTCGAGCCCGATCTGCTGGTCCTCGACGAGCCCTTCGCCGATCTCGACTGGGTGTTCCGCCGCCGGCTGGAGGAGATCTTGGCCGACGTGCACCGGCAGGGCAGAACGGTGGTCGTCCTCGAGCACCGCGAGGGCGCCTTTCTCGAGGACGCCGAGGCCCTCGCCGTCTTCGAGCGCGGGACCTGCACCTTCAGCGGGGCCGCCCGGGAAGCCCGGCGGCTACTTGCGGCAAAGGGCCTCCTTCCCGCCTACCCGCCCCGGCCGCCTGCAACGGCGAACCCGGCCGAAGCGCCGCGTCTTTCCGCCGCGGACCTCTGGGTCGAGCTCGAGGGCGCGCCGGTCCTCTGCGGCGTTTCGCTCGCGCTCCGTGCGGGGGAGGTCGTCGCGCTCGTGGGCCGAAACGGGGCGGGGAAGTCGAGCCTGCTCCGCGCCCTCGCCGGCCTGCTGCGGCCGGCCCAAGGCGCGGTGCGGCTCGGGGCCGAAGAGCTCTCTACGCTTTCCCCCCGGCAGCGGGCGCGCCGCATCGGCATCTGCTTCCAGAACCCCAACGACCAGTTCTTCAAGCCCACGGTGCGCGAGGAGCTCGAGGTGGGCCACCGGCTCCGGGGCCAGGACCCGCCCGCGGCGATCGCCGAGCTCTGGCCCGGCCTCGAGGCGCTGCTTCCGCGCTCCCCCTACCGCCTGAGCGAGGGGGAGAAAAAAGCGGTGGCGATCGCCGCCGTCCTGGCCGCGGACCCGGCCGTTCTGCTGCTGGATGAGCCCACGGTGAGCCAGGACGCCCGCGGCAAGGAGGCGCTCGCCGGCCGGATCGCCGGGCTCGCCCGGCGCGGGGTTGCGGTCCTGGTCGCCACGCACGACCTCTCGTTTGCGGCCGCCGTCGCCCACCGGGCGATCCTGCTCGAGGGGGGGCGGATCCGGGGAGAGGGGACGGTGGAGGAGATCGCCCGCGGGCTGGGGGCGGAACCCCCCGGGCCGGCGGCGACCCCCCCGGCCTCCGTGGTGCGGCCCCGGCGGGGTCGGCCGCTTCATCCCTTCGCCGGGCTTTTCCTCCTCGCCGCGGGCCTGGCCGCGCTCTTCACCGCGCGCGAGCCCTTCCTGCAGGCCGGAGTCGCCGCGTGGGCCGCCCTCTTGCTGCTGCGCGGCGCCGCCCGGCCGGCGGCGGGGGCCTCGTTTCTGCGGCGGGCGATCGGGATGTTCGTGCTGGCGGGGGCGGGGAGCCTGCTCTTCTTCGGCGCTGCGGAGGCGGGGGCCCTGCTTCTTCGCCTCGCGGGGTTGCTTGCGCTCTCGGCCGCCTGCCTGGGACCGCTTTCCCCCGAAGAGTTCGCCGCCGCGCTGCGAACCCTCCGCGTGCCGGAGGGGGTCGGGTTTCTCCTGACCGCCGGGTTGCGCTACGTCCCCCGGATCGAGAAGACCTTGCGGTCCGTCCGCGACGCCCAGCAGGCGCGGGGGATCGACCTGAGGCTCAGCCCGCGGAATCTCGGTAGGCTGACGGCGCTTTTCGTCCCTCTCCTCGTCCAGGGACTGCGGCTGGCCGACGAGCTCGCCCTCGCCATGGAGGCGCGCGGCGTCCTAAGCCCCCGCCGCCGGCCGGCCGCCCTGGCCCCCTTCACGATCCGCGACGCCGCCTTCCTGGCCGCCGCCTCGGCCCCGTTCGTCGCCCTGATCGCCTGGCAGCTCTGCGCAGGCGGCTAGCAGGCGCCGGAGGGCCTCCGCCGGGTCGGGGGCCTGGTTGACAGCCGAGATCACGGCGCAGAGGCGCGCCCCGGCGGCAAGCACCTCGCCGACCGTGGCCTGCGTGATCCCGCCGATCGCGACGACCGGGAGGCGGACCGCGGCCACGACCCGGCGCAGCCCCTCGAGGCCGATCACCCGCGCATCGGTCTTGGTGGCCGTGGGGAAGACCGACCCCGCGCCCACATAGGTCGCCCCGGCCGCCTCGGCCCGGCGGGCCTCCTCGGGCGTGCGGGCCGAAACCCCGATGACCATGCCGGGGGGCGCGCGGCGCACGACCTCGCTGGCGTCGAGGTCCCGTTGCCCCACGTGGACGCCGTCGGCCCCGATCGCGAGCGCGATGTCCACGCGGTCGTTCACGATCAGGAGGGCATCCTCCCGGGCGCGGACCAGTTCCTGCATCCGGAGGGCGAGATCGCGGAACTCCGCGTCGGATGCGGTCTTGTGGCGGAGCTGGATGACCTGCGCCCCGGCCGCGAGCAGGCGGCGGCACAGCTCCGGCGAGTCGGCGAAGCAATAGATTCGCGCCGTGGCGCGCCGGAAGATCTCCCGGGGTGGGGGGCGGTTCACGGCGTGTCGCCCCGCCAGTCGTCGCGTACCGGCGCGAAGGCCTCGACCACCTCGGCCGGGCCCTCCAGGCAGCGGGCCGCGTGCACCGTGCCCGCCGGGATGCACCAGGCCTCGCCCGCCGCCACCGTCCGCGTCACCCCGCCGATGGTCAGCTCCATGCGCCCGACGAGCAGCATGCCGATCTGCTCGTGGGGGTGGGCGTGGGCGGCGAGCGGGGTGCCGGGGGCGAAGCGGAAGTGGGCGAGGCTCATGCGTTCGCCGTGGATCGCCCGGAGCTCGATCCCCGGGGCGGGGGTGCGGGGGGGCAGGTCGCTCAAGGGGTGAACCGGGGCCATGGCATCCTCCGTTCGTGGGGTCACAGGCCGCAGAAGCGGCGCACGTCCTCGTTTTCCATCAGCTCGGCGACCGGCCCCTCGCAGCGGATGCGGCCGTTGTCGATGACGTAGCCGTAGTCGCTCAGCCCCAGCGTGAAGCGGATGTTCTGCTCGGCCAGGAGCACCGTCAGGCCGAGCTCCTTGAGGCGGCGGATGCGCTCGCCCAGGGACTGGACGAGGAGCGGGGCGAGCCCCTCGGTCGGCTCGTCGAGCAGCAGGAGCAGGGGGTTGGTCATCAGGGCGCGGGCGATGGCGAGCATCTTCTGCTCGCCCCCGCTCAGGAGGCCGCCCTTGCGGCGGTCCATCGCCCGCAGGGCCGGGAACAGCTCGTAGACCTTGTCCTTGTCCCAGCGCACCGTCCCCGGCCCCTCGCGGGCGGCGATGTCGAGGTTCTCCCCGACCGTGAGGTCGGCGAAGATCCGGCGATCGTCGGGGACGTAGCCGATGCCGCGGCGGGCGCGCAGAAAGGCGGGCTCCCGCTGGATCTCCTCCCCGTTCCAGAGGATCTTCCCCCGGGCCGGGGGGGCGAGCCCGAGGATGCTCTTGAGGGTGGTCGTCTTGCCGGCGCCGTTGCGGCCGAGGAGGCAGACGACGCGCCCCGGGGGAACCGAGAGCGAGACCCCGAAGAGGATGTGGCTCAGGCCGTAGAAGGTGTGGATCTCGCGGACCTCGAGCATCGCTCACTCCCTCCCGAGGTAGGCTTCCTGGACGACGGGGTTCGCCCGGACCTCCTCCGGCGGGCCCTGCACGAGGGTCATGCCGTGCTGCATGACCATGATGCTCGTCGCCACGTTGAAGACGACCTCCATGTCGTGCTCGCAGAAGAGGAGGGTGAGGCCCTGGTCGCGGGCCAGGCGGCGGATCAACTCGAGGGTGGCGGCGGTCTCCTCCGGCGACATCCCGGCGGTCGGCTCGTCGAGGATCAGCAGTTCCGGCTCGTTGCCCAAGGCGATGGCGATCTCGAGGATCCGCTTGTCGCCGTGGGAGAGGGAGCCGGCGAGATCGACGCGGCGGTTCTGCAGCCCCACGCGCTCGAGGATGCTCTCGGTCTCCCGGAGGACCAGCCGGCGGGTGGGCCGGAAGAGGTTGCGGCTGAGCCCCTTGGCCGAGAGCACGGCCACCTGGACGTTCTCGAAGACGGAGAGGCGGGGGAAGATGTTGGCGATCTGGAAGGAGCGGGCGATCCCGCGGCGGCAGATTTCGTGCGCCGGAAGGCGGCCGATCTCCTCGCCCTTGAAGCGGATCGAGCCGCGATCGGCCTGGAGGTGGCCCGTGATCAGGTTGAAGAGGGTCGTCTTGCCCGCCCCGTTCGGGCCGATCACGGCGACGAGGTCCCCCGGCCGGACGGTGAGGGAGGCCCCGTTGACGGCCTGGAAATCGGCGAACGCCTTGCAGAGGCCTTCAACCCGCAGCATGGCCGTTTTCCCGCGGGGACGGGGCCCCGGCCGCGCGCCGCCGGTAGAGCCGCAGGCGGTGGCCGATGCCCATGATCCCCTCCGGCAGGAAGAAGATGAGGCCGATGAGGACGACCCCCAGGACGAGCGTCCAGTATTCGGTCATCCCGCCCACGAGCGTGCGCAGCAGGACGATGATCGCCGCCCCCAGCATGGGGCCGAAGAAGGTGAACCAACCGCCGAGGAGGCACATGATGAAGATCTCCAGCGAGTACACCCAGAAGAGCATGTCCGGGAAGACCGACCCCTCGAGCACCACGAAGAGCGATCCGGCCACCCCGGCGAAGAAGGTGGCGATGACGATGGCCGCCAGCTGGTGGCGGCGGACGTCGATGCCGACCGCGGCGCAGCGCTGGGGGTTGTCGCGGATGGCGCGGAGCGTCGTCCCGAAGGGGGAGGCGAGGATGCGGTGCATGGCGAGCAGGCAGAGGCCGACCGCGGCCAGGATGCAGGCGAAGGCTCCGCCGGGGCCGGCGATCGCCTCGGGCAGGGGGATGCCGTGGATGCCGTCGTCGCCGTTGGTGAGGCTGTACCAGCGCAGGGCGAGGATCCAGAGCAGCGAGCCGAGCGAGATCTGGATCATGCCGAAGTAGAGCTTGTTCAGCCGGATGCAGAGGCTGCCGATCAGCAGCCCGGCGAGCGCGGCCGCGAGCGGGCCTGCCGCGAGACCCGCCCAGGCCGGAAGCCCCGTTTTCGTGATGCACAGGGCCGCGGTGTAGGCGCCGACCCCGTAGAAGGCGGCGTGGTGGAACTGGTAGGCCCCGCCGTGCCCGACGAGCAAGTTCAGGCTCATGGCGAGGAGCCCGGTGACGAGGATCACCCCCAGGAGGTAGACCGCGAAGCGGCCCGCGACGAGCGGGGCGAAGAAGAGGGCGAGCCACAGGCCGAGCGCCCAGAGCGTCGCGGGGGAAAGCGTTCGTTGCGGCCGCATGAGGGGCTCCTCACCACACCGAGCGCAGCAGGCCCGTGGGTTTGAGGGTCAGGATGACGACCACCGCGAGGTAGGGGAAGACGATGGCGAACTGCGGCAGGAGGAGGACCCCCAGCGATTGCGTGACCCCGAAGAGGAGCGACCCCACGAGCGCGCCCCAGATGTTTCCCAGCCCGCCGATGGTGACGATGAGAAAGGCCTCGATGATGATCGTGTGGTCCATCCCGAGGGTCACGCTGATCGTGGGCGACACCAGCGCCCCGCCCAGGCCGGCGAGCACGCACCCCAGGACGAAGGCCCAGGCGAAGACCCAGCTCACGTGGATGCCGAGCGCGCCGACCATTTCGCGGTCGACCGCGGCCGCGCGGGCGATCCGGCCGAAGCGCGTTTTCGTCGAGACGAGCCACAGGGCGACGGCGACCGCGGGGCCGACCAGGAGCAGAAAGAGGTTGTAGCGCGGCAGTGCCGTGCCCAGGACGTCGAGCGAGCCCTGGAGAAAGGGCGGCGGAACGATCGAGCGGTAGTCCGCGCCCCAGACCATCTTGGTCAGATCCCCCAGGATCAGGGCGAGCCCGAAGGTGAAGAGGAGCAGCATGAGGTGCTCGCGCTCGTAGAGGTGCCGGAAGAGCAGCCGCTCGGCGGCGAGGCTGATGCCGCCCACGATCAGCGGCGCGCCGAGCATCGCGAGCCAGAAGCCCGCGGGGTGCCCGCCCAGGGTGGTCGCGATCGTGTGGGCGGCGAAGGCGCCGATCATGTAGAGCGAGCCGTGGGCCACGTTGGGCACGCGCAGCACCCCGAGGATGAAGCTCAACCCCGAGGCGACGATGAAGAGGATCATCGCCCGGCTGAGCCCCACGAGGAGCTGGCTCAAGGCGGAGGAAAGGCTCAGGGCGGTCTCCATCGGCGCATTCCATAGGGGGCCGCGCGCCGTCCGACGGCGCCGGCAGGCCTACTTGCGGGCTCCGAGCACCTCCTCGCAGGTGGGCATGACCTCGGCCCCCCGCAGGGTGAGGATGTCGGTGGCGACGGCCGCTTGGTGCTCCTGCGAGAGCCGGGTCGTCCCGAAGTAGATCGGGAGAACGGCCTGGTGGTCGCAGGCGCGCATCTCGACCCGGCCGACCGGGGTGTCGACCTTGAGGCCCTCGAGGGCGTCGATGAAGGCCTCGCGGTCGATCTTGCCCGCCTTGCGGAAGCCTTCGGCGATGAACTGCGCGGTCACGTAGGCATGGTAGGCGGGAAATCCCGGCGGGGTCTTGTAGCGCGCCTGGAACTCCTTGACGAACTTCTGGTGGCCGCTCATCTCCGGGTAGTAAAACAGGTAGTCCATCGTCCCCATGACCCCCTCGGGGGCGTTCAGGCCGAGGGGCTTGAGCACGGCGTAGTCGATCGCCGTGTGGATGTAGATCGCCGTCGTGCGGTGGAGGCCCGTCGCCTGGATGGTCTTGAGCACGTTCGCCATGCTCGCCCCGCCGGTGCAGAAGTGGACGAGGTCGGGCTTGGCGGCCTGGATGCTCGTGAAGTAGGGGACGAGATCGGGTTCGCCGAGCTTCCACCAGGTCCGGCCGATGAATTCCACCTCGGGCTTGAGCTGCTTCATGTAGTGCGTGAAGCTTTCGTCCAAGGCGTGGCCGTACTCGTAGTCGTCGCCCGCGACCCAGATCCGCTTGTAGGGCTTGCGCGCGAGCACCGTCGCCGCGGCCTTGGTCGCCATGGCCGTGTTCTCGGTCGTGGAGAAGACGTAGCGGTGACCGGCCTTGCCGGTGATGTTGGCGCTTTTGCCCATCCAGGTGAAGAAGGGGATCTTTTCCTTCTTGGCCACGGCGTCCGAGACGGCGAGCGCGACCCCGCTGTTCACCACCCCCACGATCAGGTCGACGTTCTCCTTGAGGGCGAGCTCCTTGGCGAGGTTGAGGCCGATGTCGACCTTGAACTTGTCGTCGCGCGTGACGAATTCGATCTTGCCGCCGAGCACCCCTTGGCGGTTGATCTCCTCCACGGCCATCTTGAAGCCGTTTAGGGCGTCGTTGCCGAAGACCGCGGGCGGCCCGCTGTAGGTGTCGAGGATGCCGACCTTGATGTTGCGCGCCGCGGCGCCGGCGGGAAGGCCCGCCGCCGCCAGCACCGCCGCCAGAACCCAAACCAGACCCTTGGAGACGAACCGTCCGCTTTTCATCCTGACCTCCCCTGGGTGGTGGCCCCTCCGGGAATGAATCGCCGCGGGCTTCCCCTCCGGATCCCGCGGCGGCCGCCTCCGGATGGCTTGAAATGAGGCTTTTTTCCTATTAAGGAGACCGAGCGAAGTCAAGTCATTTCACTCCCCCGTACGGCGAGGTGCCCCGATGATCCGCGTCAACGAGCACTACCTCAAGCTCCAGGCCTCCTACCTCTTCTCCGACATCGCCCGGCGCGTGGCGGCCTTCCAGAAGGCCCACCCCGGAAAGGAGATCATCAAGCTCGGCATCGGGGACGTCACCCGGCCGCTCCCGCCGGCCTGCGTCGAGGCCTTTCACCGCGCCGTGGACGAGATGGCCGCGGCGGAGAGCTTCCGCGGCTACGGGCCCGAGCAGGGCTACCCGTTTTTGCGCGAGAAGATCGCGCGCGAGGATTTCCAGCGCCGCGGGGCCCCGATCGAGGCCGACGAGATCTTCGTGAGCGACGGCTCCAAGTGCGACGTCGCCAACATCCAGGAGATCTTCGCCGCCGACGTGACGGTGGCGATCCCCGACCCGGTCTACCCCGTCTACCTCGACACCAACGTCATGGCCGGCCGCACGGGGGCCTTCGCCGACGGCCGCTACGCGGGGGTCGTCTACCTCGACAGCACGCGGGAAAACGGCTACGTGCCCGGGTTGCCCGGCCGTGACGTGGACCTGATCTACCTCTGCTTCCCCAACAACCCGACCGGCGCGGTGATCTCCCGCGAGCGGCTCCAGGCCTGGGTGGGCTACGCCCGCGAGCGCCGCGCGCTCATCCTCTACGACGCGGCCTACGAGACCTTCATTCGCGACGAGCGCCTGCCGCACTCGATCTTCGAGATCGAGGGCGCCCGCGAGGTGGCGATCGAGTTCCGCAGCTTCTCCAAGACCGCGGGGTTCACGGGCACCCGCTGCGCCTACACGGTGGTGCCCAAGAGCTGCACGGCCTGGACGGCCGCGGGCGAGCCGCACTCCGTGCACGCCCTCTGGCTGCGGCGGCACACGACCAAGTTCAACGGCGTCTCCTACCCCGTGCAGCGGGCGGCCGAGGCCGTCTACAGCCCCGAGGGACGGGCTCAGTGCCGCGAGCGGATCGACGGCTACCTGCGCAACGCCGCCCTGATCCGCCGCGAGATGACCGACTTGGGCTACGAGTGCATCGGCGGGGACCACTCCCCCTACCTCTGGGTGGACACGCGGATGGATTCCTGGGCCTTCTTCGATCTCCTGCTCGAGAAGGCGAACGTCGTCTGCACGCCGGGTGTGGGCTTCGGCCGCTGCGGGGCGGGCTACGTGCGGATCAGCGCCTTCAACGATTTCGAGAAGGTGGCGCTGGCCATGGAGCGCATCCGCGCCGCCCTGCGCGGCCGGGCGTGAGCCACCCCGTCGCTCCGGCCCCCCGGTCCCGGCCGCCCTCCCGCGGCCGGGGGTTCCGCCTCGGCCTTCTCGCCTGCCTCCTGGGGGTAGCCCTGCCGGCTGCGGCCGCCGAGGAGGCGCCGATCGCGGCGCTGGGCCGGATCGTGGGGGAAGGCCTCGCGGTGCTGCGGTTGCGCTGCGGGCAGGACCCGGCCTGCCCGGAGGCGAAGCTTGCCCGCCTGCGCGCGATCGTCACGGGCGCCGTCGACTTCCCCGAGTTCTCCCGCCGCGCCTATGCCGCGGGCTGGCGGGAGCTGACCCCCGCCGCCCGAGGCGAGTTCGTGGAGGCCTTCTCCGACTTTTTGCTCGCGGCCCATCTCCCCCGGCTCCTCGAGCGCTACGACGGCGAGGAGGTGTTGCTTCTCGGGCAGCGGCTTGCGGGCCCCGGCCGGGCTTCGGTGCGCGGGCTGCTGCGCGGCTCGGGGTACGAGATCCCCTTCGAGGTGCAGCTGCGGCGCAACGGCGGGGGCTGGCGGGTCTTCGATGTCGCCGCCTTCGGGATCGGCGCGGCGGCGCTGTACCGTGCGCAGCTCACCGCCCTGCACCGCACGCGCGGGCCGGGCGAGATCCTCGCGCTGCTCCGCCGCCGCGGGGCGGGAGGCCCGCCCTGAAACGGCTCAGGCGCCCCCCAGGCGGCTTCTGAAGGCCTCGACGGCCTCGCGCAGCAGGCGGCGGATGAAGACCTCCCGGTCGCCCCGCGGCAGGCTTCGGTAGGCCTCGTAGCCCGGGTGGGACTCGGAGAGCTCGGGCGGATGGTCCCGCACGGCGACGCGGTGTTCCTCGAAGCGCCGGATGAGGTCCACCAGGCGCACCTCCCCGCAGGGGACCGCTCTCACCCAGCCGATCCGGCGCATCAGCTCGAAGCGCACCAGGTCGGCGAGCAGCAGGTGGATGTCGACCACGCGGAGCTGCTCCTCGTTTTCGAGATAGAAGAACCGGGTCGCCGTCCCCAGATCGAGCGTCCCCAGGATCAGCTCGTAGAAGGCGGTCGCGCTTTCGTCGCCGGGCGTGGCCAGAAACAGCAGCACCCGGTCGGAAAGGTCGGCCAAGCGCGTCCCCACCCCGTAGTCCTCGCCGAAACGGGTGCGCCAGGGCCCGAAGGCCTTCTGCTCGAGGGTCTTTTCGCGGAAGGCGGCGAGGTCGATGACCTTGCTCGTCACGGTCCGGAGCTCCGCTGCAGGCGCATCCCGAACAGGCCCACCTCGAAGAGGAGGTAGAGCGGCACCGCCATCAGGGCCAGGTTGAAGGCGTCCGGCGTGGGGGTGAGGACGGCGGAGACGATCGTGATCCCGAGGATCGCATAGCGCCGGTTGCGGGCGAGGGCCTCGCGGCGCAGGACGCCGAGACGGCCGAGGAGGATCATGGCGAGGGGGAGCTCGAAGAGGGCGCCGAAGGCGAAGAGGAAAAGCAGGCAGAAGCCGACGAATTTCCGCACCGAGATGAGGGCCTCGAGGGAAGGCCCCTCGAATTCGAGCAGGAAGCCGACCCCGTAGGGAAGGGTCACCTTGAGGCAGAAGCCGACGCCGGCGAAGAAGAGCAGGACCGCGGCGACCCAGGCGCGTCGCATGCGGGGGCCGGAAAAGGAGGGAAACGACGCCTGCAGGGCGGATAGCAGGGCCCAGAGGAGGTACGGGGAAGCGGCGAAGACCCCGCAGGCGAGCGCAAGCGTCATCAGGCTGAAGAAGACCTCCGGGATGCCGAACGCGGCAAGCCGGACGCCGGTGAGCCGGCAGAGGAAGGCGAGCAGCGGCTCGGCGGCGAAATAGCCGGCGACCGAGAAGACCAGCACCACGGCGCAGGCCCGGATCAGGCCGGCGCGCAACCGGTGAAGGCCCGCGAGCAGGCTTGCGGTTTCGGAGGCGGCGGCGAGGGGGCTGCGGTTCATGGCCGGCCGAGGACGGGAAGGTGGTGTTCGCGGGCGAAACGCACCCCGTTTCTGCCACGGGGCGCGCAGGGCTGTCAAGGCGGCCTCCGGCGCGCCGGCTCACGCCCCGGCCGGCGGGGTCTCGGGGGCGGCCTCGAAGCCGCGGTACTGGAGGGCCTCGGAGACATGGCGCGCGCCGATCCGTTCGCCGCCTGCGAGGTCGGCGATCGTGCGCGCGACTTTGAGCACGCGCTGGAAGGCGCGCGCCGAAAGGCCCAGGCGCTCGACGGCGGCCTCGAGCAGCCGGCGGGAGTCGGCCTCGATCGGGCAGAAGGCCCGCAGGTGGCGGTTCCCCATGCGGGCGTTGCAGGCGATGCGGCTCCGCCGGAAGCGGGCCTGTTGCACGCCGCGCGCCCGGGCGACCCGTTCGCGGACGGCGGAGGAGGGCTCCGCGGCGGCCGGCCCCAGCAGGTCCCCGCGGGCGACCGCCGGCACCTCGACCTGCAGGTCGATGCGGTCGAGGAGGGGCCCGGAGACGCGTGCGCGGTAGCGCCGGATCTGCGGCTCCGTGCAGCGGCAGGCGTGCCGGGCGTCGCCCAGGAAGCCGCAGGGGCAGGGGTTCATGGCCGCGACCAGCATGAAGGCGGCCGGGTAGGTCAGCGCCGAGGCGGCCCGGGAAATGGTCACCCTCCGGTCCTCGAGCGGCTGGCGCAGCGCCTCGAGGACATGCCGCCGGAACTCGGGCAGCTCGTCCAGGAAGAGGACCCCGTGGTGGGCGAGGCTCACCTCGCCGGGCCGCGGGACGGCCCCGCCGCCGATCAGGCCCGCGTCGGAAATCGTGTGGTGCGGGGCGCGGAAGGGCCGGCGCACGATCAGGGTCCGGCCGGGTTCGAGGAGGCCCGCCACGCTGTAGACCTGGGTGGTCTCGAGCGCCTCCTCGAAGCTGAGCGGCGGCAGAATCGAGGGCAGCCTCCGGGCGAGCATGGTTTTGCCGGAGCCGGGCGGGCCGACGAAGAGCAGGTTGTGGCCCCCGGCGGCCGCGATTTCGAGCGCCCGCTTGGCGTGCTCCTGGCCGTGGACCTCGGCGAGATCCTCATCGCCGGCGGCCTCGGCCTCGAAGGCCGCAAGGGCCCTGGCCTCAAGCGGCGGGATCGGCCGCTCGCCGTTTAGGTGCTCGACGGCCTCGGCCAGGCTCCCCGCCGGATGGACGTGGACCCCCGCGACGACCGAGGCCTCGGCGGCGTTCGCGGCAGGGACCAACACGGCGCCGAGCCCCCAGCGCCGCGCGGCGAGCGCGGTCGAGAGCACCCCCGGAACGGGCTTCACGCGGCCGTCGAGCGACAGCTCTCCCGTCACCACGTGCCGGGTCAGCGCCTCCGGGGAGACGAGGCCTCCGGCGGCGAGAATGCCCAGGGCGATCGGCAGGTCGAAGCCCGTGCCTTCCTTGCGGATGTCGGCCGGCGCGAGATTCACCGTGATGCGGTCGGCGGGGAAGCGGAAGCCCGAATTGGCGATGGCCGCCTTGACGCGCTCGCGGCTCTCCTTGACCGCGGTCTCGGGGAGGCCCACGGTGGCGAAGGCGGGAAGGCCGTGGGCGATGTCGACCTCGACCTCGACCCGCAAGGCCTCAACACCGTGGAGCGCACTGCTGAAGACCCGCGCGAGCATCTCTCCTCCCCGGGGGGGACCGCCGGGCGCGCATCCTACCAGAGGGCCCGGCGGCAGACAACGGCCGCGGGGGGCCGAACTTGCCAGGCCCGGGGGGATCGGCTATGAGAGACGCCGACGGCGAGAACGTTTCGGGAGTTGGCATTCGTGATCAGGGTCCGCCCCCCGCTTGGGCTTCTCATGGCCGGCATGCTGCTCTGGACCGCAACCCCGGCCCACCCGGCGGCGCTGATCTCCCACCTCACGGTTTCGACCGACACCGAAAGGCTGCTGCTGAACCTCGGCCTCGAGGAGGCCTTCCCCGCGAGGGTGAAAGAGCGGGTCCTGGAGGGGAAGCCGGTTTCGATCGTCTTCACCGTGCGGCTGAACCGCGTCCGCGATCTCTGGCTCGACGAACGCATCGCCGATGTCGTCCTCGAGCACGTCCTGCGTTACGACCGGGTGAAGAACGAGTACACCGTGCGGCGCTCCTGGCGGGGCTTCGAGGCCGAGACGACCCCCTCCCTCGAGGAGGCCCAGCAGTGGATGAGCACGATCGAGGGGTTTCCGCTCGCCGCGCTCGACCGCCTGGCGCGCGGCGCCTCCTACGCGCTGCACGCCAAGGCCGGAATCGTGCGCCGCGGACTCCCCCTGGGCCTGCACCACGCCCTTTTTTTCCTGTCCTTCTGGGAAGAGGAAACCGACTGGTATGTCCTCCATTTCCCCTACTGAAGACTTGGCCGGCGCCGCGGCCGTCGTGACCGGCGGGACGCGCGGCATCGGGCTGGGCATCGCCGAATGCCTGGCGGCGCGCGGGGCCTCGCTCGCCGTCGTCTGGCACCGCAACGAGGCCGCGGCGGGCACGGCCGAAAAGCGGCTTCGTTCCCTCCTGCGGCCGGGGCGGGGGCTCCTGCTTCTCCAGGGCGATGCCGGCGACCCCGCCGTCGTCCGCGCCCATCACGCCCGGGTGCGTGAGGCGCTCGGGCCGGTCGCCGTGCTCGTCAACAACGCCGGGATCATGCCGCCCGCGGCCTTCGAGCAGGTGAGCGACGCGGCGTGGGAGGAGACCCTGCGCACGAACCTTTCCTCGGCGTTTTACTGGAGCCGCGAGGTGATCCCGGGGATGAAGGAGCGGGGTTTCGGCCGCATCGTCAACATCGCCTCGATCGCCGCCCGCGGCGGCGGGGTGATCGGCCCGCACTACGCGGCCTCCAAGGCGGGCATGCTGGGGCTCACCCGCTACGGCGCCCGCGAGCTCGGCCGCTTCGGCATCACCCTGAACGCCATCGCCCCGGCCTTCATCGAGGACGCCGGCATCTTCGTCGATTACCCGAGCGAGCGCAAGGCCGAGATCGCCGCCCGCACGGCGACGGGGTCCATGGGCCGGGTCGACGACGTGGTGCGGGCCTTCGCCTACCTTCTGGACTCCCCCTTCGTGACCGGGGTCTGCCTGGACGTCAACGGCGGCGCCTTCATGATCTGAGGGGCCGCCCTGCCCCCCCCGAGAAAGGAACCCATGCCATGGCCAAGCGCAGCGACCTCATGATCCAAGGGCCCGAGCGGGCCCCGCACCGCTCCCTGCTCCGCGCCGAGGGCTTCACGGACTGGGAAATGGAGCGGCCGATCATCGGCATCGCCAATTCCTTCAACGAGATCATTCCCGGCCACATGCACCTCGACAAGGTCGTGGAGGCGGTCAAGGCCGGGGTGTACGCGGCCGGCGGCACCCCCGTCGTCTTCAACACGATCGGGGTCTGCGACGGGATCGCCATGAACCACATCGGCATGAAATACTCCCTCCCCAGCCGGGAGCTCATCGCCGATTCGCTCGAGATCATGGCCATGGCCCACCCCTTCGACGGCCTCGTGCTCGTCGCCTCCTGCGACAAGATCATCCCCGGCATGCTGATCGCGGCGGCCCGGCTGAACCTGCCCTCCATCTTCCTGCCCGGCGGGCCGATGCTGCCGGGCAGGCACCGGGGCCGCGAGGTCGGGGTGGACAAGGTCTTCGAGGCCGTGGGCCGCGTCAAGGCCGGCACCATGAGCCCGGCGGAGCTCCGCGAGCTCGAGTGCGCCGCCTGCCCGGGCGCCGGGTCCTGCGCGGGCATGTTCACCGCGAACACGATGAGCAACCTCGCCGAGGCCCTCGGCATGGTGCTGCCCTACGGCGGCAGCGCCCCCGCGGTCTACGCCGAACGGCTCTGGATCGCCAAGGAAACGGGGCAGGCGATCGTGCGCCTGGTGCGGCGGAACCTGCGGCCGCGGGACATCCTGACGCGGGAGGCCTTCGAGAACGCCATCGTCTGCGACATGGCGCTCGGCGGCTCGACGAACAGCGCCCTCCACCTGCCGGCGATCGCCTACTACGCCGGCCTGGAGCTCACGCTGTCCGATTTCGGCGGCTTCACGGACACGACCCCGCACCTCACCACGCTCGCCCCCGCCGGGCCCCACCACGTCGTCGACTTCTACCATGCCGGCGGGATCCCGGCCGTCCTGGCCGAGTTGCGTCGTGCCGGGCTCGTCCGCGAGAAGGCGCTGACCGTGACCGGGATGCCGGTCGGCAGGATGCTGCGCGCCGTGCGCGCCGGCATCCGCGACACCTCCGTCATCCGCACCTGCAAGGACCCCGTGCACGCGACCGGCGGGCTCGCCGTCCTGCGGGGGAACCTCGCCCCCGACGGGGCGATCGTCAAGCAGGCCGCCGTGGCCGAGGAGATGCTCGACCACACCGGGCCGGCCCGCATCTTCGACTCCGAGGAGGAGGCCTTCCGGGCGATCACCGGCGGCAAGATCCGCAAAGGCGACGTCGTGGTCGTGCGCTACGAAGGGCCGCGCGGCGGCCCGGGGATGCAGGAGATGCTCTCCCCGACGGCGGCGCTCGCCGGCATGGGGCTCGACCGGGAGGTGGCCCTCATCACCGACGGGCGCTTCTCCGGGGCGAGCCGCGGTGCGGCGGTGGGCCACATTTCCCCGGAGGCGGCCGCCCGGGGGCCGCTCGCCGCCCTGCAGGAGGGCGACCTCGTGCGGATCGACATCCCGGGGAGGCGTCTGGAGGCGAAGCTCAGCGCCCGGGAGATCCGGCGGCGGCTGGCGGCGCTGCCCCCCTTCGAGCCGAAAGTCCGCACCGGCTACCTCGCGCGTTACGCGCAGATGGTCTCAAGCGCGGCGCAGGGCGCCGTCTTTCCCCGGTAGCGGAGAGGGGGAGCACGGCGGGGGTCACTCCTCTTCCTCGGCCAAGGCCCGCTGCAGGCGGTAGAGGGGAGTCGGCTGGGTCCAGCGGTTGAGCGCCCCCTCGTAGAACCATTTGTCGGGGAAGCCGCGGCGGGTGGTGAAGACGGGGTGCTCCGCCCAGCGGATCAGGTCCTCGTAGGCGGTGCGCAGCCGGCGGAAGAGCGCCGAGTCGCCGCCCTGGTCGGGGTGGACTTCCTTCGCCCGCCGCCGGAAAGCGCGCTTGATGATCTGCTGCAGGTTGGGCGAGTGCAGGTCGCGCGCGCGCAGCTTGAGACAGGTCATGGAACGGGCCATGCGCGAGGGCTCGCGCACCTCGATCGGCCGCACGCAGTGGATGTCCCCCGGGATGGGACGGGCCCTGGAGAGGATGAGGCGGGTGGCGAGGTAGCGCTTCTTGGTGCGGCGGACCTCGTCCCACCAGGCGTTGCCGAGGTCGTTGAACATGCGGCAGAAGTCCTCGACCGGCTTTTTTCCCCGGCGGCGTGGGTACATGAAGCTCAAGAGGTCGCTCGAGTTGTAGGGCAGCATGTCGAGGATGATGAGCGTCTCGGTGAAGTAGAAGGTGGCGTAGCGGATCTGGAGCGTCTGCAGGAGCCCGGTGCGCATGTTGAGGTTGTTGCGCAGCTTCTGGCGGCATTCGACGGAGCAGTAGCGGCGGCGCTTCATGTTCTCGGTTGTGCCGCACGAGAGGCAGCGCCGCAGATCGCCGTTGCCGCCGGAGAAGGGAACGGAGGGGACCCAACGATTCATGATGCCTCGCAATTGCCGGAAACGCGGCATCCTACCACGCCGGCCAAGCCCCCGTCAAAGAACCCCTGCGGGGTCCTGACCTCCGCCCGGGGCCGTTTGCTGCGGCGCTCCCTGCCGTTTCGGCCCTGATCCGCGCCGCAGCCCGTCTCTTCCTCCGCGACGGCTTCGGCTCCGCAATGGCCCGCAGCGCCGGGGGGCCGCCGCCCCGGCTCGCGTCGATTGACAGGGTCGCGGCGAATGTAGGAACATACCCCCTCCGGGCCGGAGGCCCGGTGGGGAGGGATAGCCGATGGAGCCCCGCGAGTTCAAGACGATCCGCAAAGCGCTCGAGATGACGCAGAAAGAGGCCGCCCAGGTTCTCGCCGTCTCACTCAAGGCCGTTCACAGCTACGAGCAGGGCTGGCGGACGGTGCCGCCGGCCGTCGAACGCCAGCTCTACCTGCTGCTCGCGCGCAAGTCCGGCGCGCGGGACGGGCGCGACTGCTGGGAGGCCAGGGGCTGCCCGCCGGAGAAGCGCCGCGGCTGCCCCGCCGGACGCTGGGAGAGCGGCGACCTCTGCTGGGCGATCACCGGGAGCCTCTGCGACGGGGAAGACCGCGGCAGCTGGCGCGAAAAAATGGCCGCCTGCCGCGGCTGCCCCGTCTTCGCCGCCCGCGTCCCCCTCGAGACCCTCGGCCTTCGATGAGCGAGTACATCGAACACGACAAAAACGGGGCCTCGGTCGGCATCGTCCAGAAGCGGTTCTTCACCTTCGCCCACCCGCCGGAGCGGCTCCGGCTCGAAAGCGGCGCGCAGCTCGGCCCCGTGACGCTCGCCTACGAAACCTGCGGCCGGCTCTCCCCCGAGCGGGACAACGCCGTTCTCGTGCTGCACGCCCTCTCGGGGGATTCGCACGTGGCCGGCGTCTACACGGCCGAGGACGAAAAGCCCGGCTGGTGGGACTTCATGGTGGGGCCCGGCAAGGGGATCGACACGGAGCGCTGCTTCGTCATCTGCTCCAACGTCATCGGCGGCTGCGCCGGGTCGACCGGCCCGAGCTCCATCCGGCCCGAGACGGGGCGGCCCTACGGGCTCGACTTCCCCGTGGTCACCATCGGCGACATGGTCGCGGCCCAGAAGGCGCTGATCGATCATCTGGGGATCCGCCGCCTGCTTTGCGTGGTGGGCGGCTCGATCGGCGGGATGCAGGTCCTCGAGTGGACCGTGCGCTACCCGGAACGCGTCGCCTCGGCCGTCGCGCTGGCCACGACCATGAGGCACTCGGCGCTGGCCATCGCCTTCAACGAGGTCGCCCGCCAGGCGATCATGGCCGACCCCCACTGGAACCGCGGCGATTACTACGACGGGCCCAAGCCCGCCACCGGCCTCGCCGTGGCGCGCATGATCGGGCACATCACCTACCTCTCCGACGAGGCCATGCGCCTCAAGTTCGGCCGCCGGCTCCAGGACAAGAGCGATTTTTCCTTCAACTTCGACGCCGATTTCCAGGTGGAGAGCTATCTGCGCTACCAGGGGCGCAAGTTCGTTGACCGCTTCGACGCCAACTCCTTTCTCTACATCACCAAGGCGGCGGACTACTACGACCTCATCCTGCAGCACGGGGCGGGCTCGGCCGTGCGGGCCTTCGCCAAGGCCCGCGCGCGGTTCCTGGTGATCTCCTTCACCTCGGACTGGCTCTACCCGACCTACCAGTCCCGGGAGATCGTCAAGGCGCTCAAGAAGAACGGGCGGGACGTGAGCTTCTGCGAGATCGAGGCCGACTGGGGGCACGACGCCTTCCTGCTGCCCAACCCCCGGCTTGCGGCGCTGATTCACGGCTTTCTGGAAAGGGTCCTGCGTGAAGTCCGAACATCCCCGGATGCGCTATGATCTCCAGATCATCGCCTCCTGGATCGAGCCCGGCGCCCAGGTCATGGATCTCGGCTGCGGCGAGGGCGAGCTCCTGAGCTACCTGATCGCCCGCAAGGGGGTGCGCGGGGAGGGGATCGAGAAGAACGAGGAGAAGGCGGCCCATTGCATCGAGCGGGGCCTCTCCGTCCTCCAGGGCGACATGAACGTGGAGGTGCTCGATTACCCCGAAGACCGCTTCGACTACGTCATCCTCAGCCAGACCCTGCAGCAGGTCTACGAACCCGACGTCCTCATCCGCGCCATGCTGCGCATCGGGCGCCGGGGGATCGTGTCCTTTCCCAATTTCAGCCACTGGGGGATCCGACTGCAGGTCTTCTTCACCGGCTACGCCCCGGTCTCGCGCCAGCTTCCCTACCAGTGGTACGACACGCCCAACATCCGCGTGATCACGCTCAACGACTTCCGGCGCTTCATCCGGCAGATCGGGCTCCGGATCCTCAGGGAGGCGGCGATCGACACCCACAGCGAGGACCGCTACGGCAAGATCGTGCGTTTCCTGCCCAACCTCCGGGCGACCTACGGCATTTTCATGATCGGGAAATGACCCCCGGCGCTCCCGATGCGCCGCGGGGGAAAGGACCGCCGCCGATGAAGATCGTCTCCATCGCCGTCAGCCGCAAAAAGGGAACCCCCAAGACACCGGTCACGGAGGCCCGCCTCAGCCCCGAGCACGGCCTCGAGGGGGACGCCCATGCCGGTCCCTGGCACCGGCAGGTGAGCCTGCTCGCCTCCGAGCGCATCGAGGACGCCCGCCGCCGGGGGCTCGAGGTCTCCTTCGGCGACTTCGCCGAGAACATCGCCACCGTGGGCGTCGACTGGAAGGCCGTGCCCGTCGGGACCCGCGTGCGCCTCGGCCCCGAGGCGGTCCTGGAGATCACCCAGATCGGCAAGGAGTGCCACACCCGCTGCGCCATCTTCTACAAGGCGGGTGACTGCATCATGCCCCGCGAGGGGGTCTTCGCCCGGGTCATCCGCGGCGGGACGGTGCGCGTCGGGGACGAGGTCCGGCTGGGGCCGGGGGATTAAAGTCCGGGCGGGGGGGGACCGATAAAGAGAATGCACCGCCGTTGGGATCCGAAATTCACGCCCTGGTCGCCGGGGGGGGACCGGTTGCGCCGGCGAGAGGTTCCGCGTGTTCGTCATCATCGGATTTGCCGTCGTCCTGCTCTCCGTCCTGGGGGGGTTCGCCGAAGCGGGCGGGCCTTTCCTGGTTCTGGTTCAACCGGCTGAATTCATTATCATCGCCGGCGCGGGGCTGGGCGCGCTGCTCGCCTCCGCCCCCAAGAACGTTCTCCAGAAAATCCTCGCCAAGACGCTCGCCGCCCTCCAGGGCAAGACGATCACCAAGGCGACCTACCTGTCGGTCCTCAAGCTCCTCTACGAGCTGCTCTACATGGCCCAAAAGGAGGGGCTGATCGCTCTCGAAAAGCACATCGAGTCGCCCGCCGAAAGCGCGATCTTCTCCAAGTACCCGGACATTCTGGCGCACGGGGAGCTCGTCGCCTTCATGACCGACACCTTCCGCATGGTCATCATCGGCGGCATCGCCTCGCACGACCTCGAGGCCCTGATGGAAAGCGACATCGACACCCAGCACAACGAGGTGAAGAAGCCGAGCCAGGTCCTCTCGAAGATCGGCGACACCATGCCGGGCCTGGGGATCGTGGCCGCGGTGCTGGGCATCGTCATCACCATGCAGGCGATCGACGGCCCGGCCGGAGAGATCGGCAAGAAAGTCGCCGCCGCCCTCGTGGGGACCTTCCTGGGGATCCTGCTCTGCTACGGGTTCATCCAGCCGCTGGCCTCCAACCTCGACATCTCGGGGGAGAAGGAGATCCAGGTCTTTGAGGTCGTCAAGAACGCGATCGCGGCCTTCGCTCGGGGGTTCAGCCCGCTCGTCTGCGTCGAGTTCGCCCGCCGCAGCATTCCCGCCGAGACGCGGCCCGAGTTTGCGGAGATGGAAGCCCACGTGAAGGAAAAGCAGTGAGCGAAAGCGACAAGATCGTCATCCGCAAGGTGAAGAAACGGGGGGGGCACGAGGGCCACCACGGCGGGGCCTGGAAGGTGGCCTACGCCGATTTCGTGACCGCGATGATGGCGCTCTTCATCGTCCTGTGGATCATCGCCCACAACGCGACCATCCGCGAGTCGGTCGCGCTCTACTTTCGCGATCCCGGGGCGGTGCACAAGACGGCCTCGGGGGTGATGAACGGGGTGAACGGGATTCGCCCGTTCACCGATACCAAAATGCACGTCCCCCCCGTCCAGTCGGACTCGGCGGTCGAGGAGAAAAAGCGCGAGGCCGAGGCGCTGCGCGAGGCGGGCGAGCGGCTGAAGGAGGCGATCGCCGCCATCCCGGATCTCGCCCGCTTCAAGGACCAGATCCAGATCACCCTGACCAAGGAGGGCCTGCGGATCGAGCTGATCGAGCAGTCCGAGGGGCTCTTCTTCGACATCGGCAGCGCCCGCCTGAAACCGGACGCGGTCACCCTGCTGCGCTTGATCGCCTCGCGCATCGGGCAGGTGCCCAACGAGGTGGTGATCGAGGGCCACACCGACAGCCGGCCCTACGCCGGCGCGGGCTACAACAACTGGGACCTGAGCACCGACCGCGCCAACGCCGCGCGCCGCGTGCTCGAAGAGGGCGGGGTGCGCGACCGGCAAATCACCAGCGTGAACGGCTACGCCGACCGCCGCCTGAAAAACCCCGCTAAGCCCTACGATTATTCGAATCGCCGCGTGACCATCCTCGTCGCGTTCGGCGCAGCCGGCGGGGAGGAGGCCCACGCCGCCGCCGGGACCCCGCCGCCGCCGCCGCGCCGGCCCGAAAAGCCGCTGGGCAAGAGCTGACCCCCGGCGCTTTGACGCGCCCCCCCCTTTCCCGCTATAGCTGTCAAGGATCCCCCCTCCCCTCCGCCCGGAGGTGCCGGCCATGATGCCGCTCTTCATGCGTCGCCTGCTTGAGGAACACATCCCCGAGAGCCTCCTGCAAAAACGCCTGCGACGCCGGGAAGGGCGCTGCCATCTCGTCTTGGACCATCGGGACGAGTTGCTGCTTTCCCGGCTGGGGATCGTCTGCGACGGCCTCGGCCCCAAGCAGGTCGTCGCCCTCTGGGACGAGGTCCCGGGGCTCGCCGTGGGGGGCTGGCTGGTGATCGACAACCTCGCCATGGGGACCCCCGCCCTGGGGGGGATCCGCGTCCAGCCCGGCATCACGCCCGCGGAAGTCCACAACCTCGCCCGGGGAATGACGCTCAAGAACGCCGCGGCCGATCTCCCGTTCGGCGGCGGCAAAGCGGGCGTCGTCGCCGACCCCGAAGCCCCCCCCGCGGAGCACCGCGAGGTCATGCGGCGCTTTGCGCGCCTGCTTCGCCGCTACGGGGATCGCTACGTCCCCGGGCCGGACGTCGGCTCGAACGACGCCGACATGGAGACCGTCGCCGTCGAAAACGGGCTCGAGGGCGCGGTGTCCAAGCCCCTCGCCATGGGGGGAAACCGCATCGACGAGCTCGGGGCGGCGGCCGGCGGGGTGGTGATCGCCCTCGAGCGGCTGCTCGAGATTCTGCCCCGCCTCACCGTGCTGCCGCAGTTTGGCCGCCTGCGCGCGCCGGCGCCGGGGGAGGTGACCGTCCTGATCCAGGGGTTCGGGGCCGTGGGGGCCCATGCCGCGCGCGAGCTCGCCCGGCGCCTGCCCGCAGCACGGGTCGTGGGGGTGAGCGATCGGGAGGGGGCGCTCTACGACCCGGGGGGTCTCGACGTCGAGGGGCTCTTCCGGCGCTGGAAGGAGACGGGGCTTGTGACCCGCAGGTTCTACGAGGAGTTCATCCGGATGCGGGGTGCGTCCCCGGGGCCCAAGTTTTCGAGCGACCCCGACGACCTGCTGCGCGAATCGGCCTTCGCCTTCATCCCGGCCGCGCCGGTCTTTCAGTACCTGGGGGTCCTGCCCCACGAGGCCGCCTCCCAGCGGGTCGACCGCATGGGCGAATGGACGCTCATCGTGGAAGGGGCGAACACCTACTCCCCGGACCCCAACCGCAAGGCCGCGCGCATGCGCATGGAGCAGGCCGTCTTCCGGCAGAAGGGGATCCTGATCGCCACCGACTACCTGGTGAACTCCGGCGGGGTCATCTTCGCCGCCCAAGAGCGGCTCATCCCCACGCCCCCCGGCATCCGCATCCCGCCTGCGCGGCTGGGCGACCGCGAGGCGGTGCGGGCGTGGCTGGAGGAACACGCCGGCGAGTTCGCGCAACTCTCCGAGAAGCGCCTGGAGGCCGGCATCGCCTTCCGGGAACGGGTGATCCGCCGCAACATGACCGAGCTCGTGGATCTCCTGGCGGCGTCCCCGGATCTCCTGCCCTGCCAGGCGGCCGAGCGGATCAGCGTGCGGCGGCTGGCCGCCCGCGAAAGCGAGCGCACCGCCCGGGACATCATGGAGCCGATCCCCGCCGTGACGGTCCACGCGCCGCTCAGCGAGGCGGCCTCCCTGATCGTCGAGGGCCGCGGCAACATCGTCGCCGTCCTGGAGCCCGACGGCACGGTCGCCGGCGTCGTCACCACGTGGGACATCACGCGGGCCGTGTCCCGGGGCGCGGGCGGGGAGCAACGCCTGGACGCCGTGATGACCCGGGAGGTGATCGCCGTGCCGCCCTCCGCCCGTATCCCCGAGATCGTGCGCGAGCTCGAGCAACACCGCATCTCGGCCATGCCGGTCGTGGAAAACGGCCGGGTGCTGGGGGTCGTGAGCTCGGACCTGCTCGCCCAGCGCTACCTGCCCCAGCTGTTGCGCGCGCAGGAGGCGGCGGCCGCTCTCGGGCCAGGGGCCCGGCCGTCCTCGTGAGCCGGGGGCCTCCCCCCGCGGTCAGGCCCGCCCCTCCCTCCGCACCTGCCGGGGGAGGCGCCGCAGGCGGCGGAGGCGTGCTGCGGCGGCGTCCGCCACGAGGTAGAAGACGGGGGTGACGAAGAGGGTGAGCATCTGGGAGAAGAACAGCCCCCCCACCACGGCCAGCCCGAGCGGCTGCCGGGATTCCCCGCCGGCCCCCCAGCCCACCGCGATCGGAATCGTCCCCACGAGCGCCGCGAAGGTCGTCATCATGATCGGCCGGAAGCGGACGAGGCAGGCCTCGACGATCGCCTCCTCGGGGGGCTTGCGTTCCAGGCGCTGCGCTTCGAGGGCAAAATCGATCATGATGATGCCGTTCTTCTTGACCAACCCGACGAGCAGGATGAGCCCGACGAAGGCGTAGATGTCGAGCGGCGCGCGGAAGAGCAGCAGCGTGACGAGGGCCCCCAGCCCGGCGAGCGGGAGCGAGGTGAGGATCGTGAGCGGGTGGATGAAGCTCTCGTAGAGAATCCCGAGCACGATGTAGATGACGAGGACCGACACCGCAAGCAACAGGCCCAGGTTTTCCATGGAGGCCGCGAAGACCTGGGCCGTCCCCTGGAACTGGGCCGTGACCGCGGGCGGCAGGATCGTTCGCGCGGCCTCCTCGAGCCGGGCGACCGCCTCGCCCAGGGCGAAGCCGGGGGCGAGGTTGAAGGAGACGGTGACCGAGGGGAGCTGGCCGCTGTGGTTGATCGTGAGCGGGCCGCTGGCGCGCTCGCTTCGGACCACCGCCTCGAGGGGGACGAGGCGGCCCCCGGCCGAGCGCACGTGCAGCAGGCCGAGCGCCTCGGGGGTCCGCTGGCGATCGGGGGTGACCTCCAGGATGACCGCGTAGGAGTTCGTGTCGCCGTAGATCGTCGAGACCTGCCGGGTGCCGAAGGCGCTGTAGAGCGCATCCTCGACCTGGGAGGCGCTCAGGCCGAGGGTGGCCGCGAGGTCGCGGTCGATGACGACGTGGAGTTCCGGGTTGCGCAGCTGAAGGTCGGTCGTGACGTCCAGGAAGCCGGGCCACGATTGGATCTCCTCCGCCAGGCGAGGGGCGGCGCGGTAGAGTTCATCCACCTCCAGGGCCTGCAGCGTGTACTGGTACTGGCTCTTGCTGACGCGGCCGCCGAGCGCGATGGCGGGCGGCACCTGGATGAACGCGCGGATCCCGGGGACGCGGGCCATTTCGCGGCGGAGCTGCTGGGCGACCTCCTCGGCCGAGGCCGAGCGCTCCTTGCGCGGCCGGAGGCGCAGCACGAGAAAGCCGCTGTTGCTGCCGCTCGAGCTCCCGGCCCGTGCGCCGGCGCTCGACATCAGCCCTTCGACGTTCGGGTTGGCGCGGGCGATCGCCATCAGCGCCAGCTGCTGGCGCTGCAGGGCATCCCAGGAGATCCCCTCGGCCGCCTCGGTGACGATGTAGAGAAGCGAGCGGTCCTCGGTGGGGATGAACCCCTTGGGGATGACGCGGAAAAGCACCGCCGTCGCGGCGATGACGAGGACGAGCAGCCCGAGGGTGAGCCGGCGGCGGGCGATGAACCAGCGCAGGCTGCGGCCGTAGGCCACGAGCATGGCCGCATAGAGCCTCTCGAGAAGACCGCCCGGCGGGGCCGGGGTCTCCGCCGGCGCCTCCCGGCCTTCCAGGAAACGGCTGCAGAGCATCGGGGTCAGCGTGAGGGACACCGCCCCGGAGAGGAGGATCGCCACCCCGATCGTCACCGCGAACTCGCTGAACAGGCGGCCGAGGATCCCGCCCATGAAGAGAATGGGGATGAAGACCGCGACGAGCGAGAGGGTCATGGAGACGATCGTGAAGCCGACCTCGCCGGCCCCGTTCAGGGCGGCCTTGACCGGGCCCTCGCCCATCTCCAGGTGGCGCACGATGTTTTCGAGCACGACGATGGCGTCGTCGACGACGAAACCCACGGCGAGGATCAGGGCCATGAGCGAGAGGTTGTCGATCGAGTAGCCGAGGAGAGCCATCACGGCGAAGGTGCCCAGCAGCGACAGCGGAATCGACAGGCTCGGGATGAGGGTGTAGGCGGGCCGCCGCAGGAAGAGAAAGATCACCAGCACGACGAGCGCGAGGGTGAAGAGCAGCGTGAACTGGACGTCCTTCACCGACTCGCGGATGGAGATCGAGGCGTCGGAGTGCACCCGCAGGGAGACCGCGGCCGGGAGCTGCGCCTCGAGCTCCGGCAGCAGCCGTTTCACGGAGGCGGCGGTCTCCACCGTGTTGGTGCCCGGCTGGCGGTAGACGGCGAGCCCGATGGCCCGGCGGTCGTCGTACCAGGCGGCCGTCCTGTTGTTTTCGACGCTGTCGAAGGCCGATCCGAGGTCCTCGATGCGCACGGGACGGCCTTCCCGGTAGGCGACGATGACCTCGCGGTAGGGGGCGGCGGTCAGGAGGCGGCCGCTGGAGCGCACGGTGAGGGCCTGCTCGGCCCCGGAGAGGATGCCGGTGGGCAGGTTGACGTTCGCCCGCGCGACGGCCTCGGCCACCTGGTCGAGGCCCAGCCCCCGGGAGGCGAGCTCTTCAGGGTCGACCTGGATGCGCACGGCGTATTTCTGCGCGCCGAACACCTGGACCTGGGCCACCCCGCTCACCATGGAAATGCGCTGGGCGATCAGGGTCTCGCCGTACTCGTGCAACCGATGCATCGGCAGCGTGGCCGAGGTGAGGGCCAGGCGCAGGATCGGCTGCTCGGCCGGGTTGATCTTGCGGAAGGTGGGCGGGGTCGGCATCTCCCGCGGCAGGTTGCGGGAGGCCCGGCTGATCGCCACCTGGACGTCCTGGGCGGCGGCGTCGATGTCGCGGTGGAGGGCGAACTGCAGCGTGATCTGGGTCTGGCCGAGCGCGCTGCTCGAAGTCATCGAGTCCAGGCCGTCGATCGCCGAGAATTCGCGTTCGAGGGGGGTGGCCACCGAGGAGGCCATCGTCGCCGGGCTCGCCCCCGGAAGCGAGGCCGTCACCTGGATCGTGGGGAAGTCGACGTTGGGCAGGTCGCTCACCGGCAGCCGCCGGTAGGCGAGCAGCCCGAAGAGGAGAACGGAGGCCATGACCAGCGTGGTCATGACCGGCCGCCGGATGAAGGGCGCGGAAACGTTCATGGGGAGACGACCTGAACCCGCGCACCGGCCGTGAGCCGGATCTGGCCTTCGACGACGACCGCCTCCCCGGCGGCCAGGCCGGCCCGGACGACGACCGTCTCGTCGACCGTCGGCCCCGTCTCGACCGGCCGCGGCTCGGCCGTTGCCTCGGGGGTCACCACGTAGACGAAGTCGCCCTGTTGCCCGGACTGCAAAGCGACGGCCGGGATGACGAGCGCCTCGGGCAGGGTCGTGAGGGTAAGCACCGCCTGGACGAATTGCCCGGGCCACAGCCGGCGGTCGCGGTTTTCGAAGCGGGCCTTGAGGAGCACGGTCCCCGTCTGCGCGTCCACCCGGGGATCGAAAAACTCGACCTTCCCGGTTTCCGGCACGGCTCCGGCCCCGGGCAGCACCGCCTCGACCGCGAGGGCTTCCCCGGCGGCCCGGCGGGCGGCGATTTCCGGCAGGTGCCGCTGGGGCACGGCGAAGCGGACGAAGACGGGCTGGACGCGGTAGAGCTCCACCAGGCCGCCCTTGTCGTCGTTCGCCTTGATCTGGGCCCCCTCGTCGACGAGCCTTCGGCCGGCCACGCCGTCGAGCGGCGAGCGGATGAAGCAGTATTCGTGCTGGAGGAGGGCGCGCTCCAGGGCGGCCCGGTCGGCTTCCACCGTGGCCCGCAGGGCTTTCGCGTTGGCCAGCAACTGTTCGTAGCGGTCGGCGCTCACGGAGTTCCGGGCGGCGAGCTCGGCGTAGCGGCGGATGTCGCGCTCGGCCTTTTCGGCGAGCGCCTCGTCGCGCTCCAGGCGGGCGCGGGCCTCCCGGACCGCGGCCTCGTAGGGGCGCGGGTCGATCGTGAAGAGCAGCGCCCCCCGCGCGACCTGGTCCCCCTCGCGGAAATGGACCCGCCGGAGTTGCCCGTCGACCTGCGCTTTGACGAGCACGGCGGCGTCCGCCTCCACCGTGCCGACGGCGCGGAGCCGGATCGGGACGGGCCGGCGTTCGGCGAGGGCCGTTTTGACGGGGACCGGGGGCCGCGGGGGGCCGGAAGGCGGCGTTCCCTCGCTGCGCAGCGCAACCCAGGCCGCCAGCCCGGCCGCGCCGAGGAGGACCAGGCCGAGCCGCGGGAAGATCCGGGAGGAACGGCGGGGAACGGCGTGCGGGGCGGGCGGGGTGTCGGAACGGGCGGTCTTCGTCATCTCCGGTGTGCGCCTGAAGGCATCCACGGATCATGATCCCACGGCGGAAGCCCCAAGGCAAGGGCACCCGCGAAGCCGGTCCCTGCGCGCCTCAGCGTCGGGTGAACTCAAAGCCGGGCAGGCTCACGGCGCGCTCGATGCGCGAAAGCCCCCAGCCCGCCAGCGAGACGAGCAGGAGATAGACCCCCCCCACCACGAAAAAGACCTCGAGGTACTTGAAAAAGAGCGAGGCGAGGATCTTCGCCTCGCCGGTCAGCTCGATGCAGGTGATCGTGTAGGCGAGCGAGGAGTACTTGATCAGGTAGATCAGCTCATTGCCGCAGCCGGGGATCGCCCGCCGGATGGCCTGGGGCAACAGGATCGAGCAGACCGCCCGCCCGCGGCTGAACCCCAGGGCGCGCGCCGCCAGAAGCTGACCCTGTCGGATCGAGCGCAGCGCCCCGCGGACATACTCCGCGTGGTAGGCGCCGCCGCAGAGCGAGAAGCCGATCACCGCCGCGGCGTAAGGGCTGAGATAGATGCCGAGTTGCGGCAGCCCGAAATACCAGAGGTAGAGCTGCACCATGAGCGGAAAGCCCCGAAACACGAGACCGTAGCCTTCGGCCGCCCGACGCCAGAAGGGCCTCCCGTAGACGCGCAGCGTTCCGGCGAGCACCCCGATCGCGAGCCCCAGGAGGGCCGAGGGGAGGATGAGGGCGATCGAGACCTTCAGCCCGCGCCAGAGGGCGGGGGCGAGCTCCTGGGTGTAGAAGGAGAGGTCGGCCACGGCGGTTCCCCCCTCACGCGGGGGCCTCGGCGGGTCCCGCGTGCAACCCCGCGATCCGCGCGCAGAAGGCGCGCGTGCGCTCGAGGCGGGCGTTTCGCAGGATGACCTCGGGCGGCCCCTGCTCGAGGATCACGCCGTTTTCCATGAAGAGGATCTCGTGGGCGAGCTTGGCGGCGAAGCCGAGCTCGTGGGTGACCAGCAACATGGTCATGCCGCCCGCGGCGAGGTCGCGGATCACGGCGTGGACCTCGCCGATCAGCTCCGGGTCGAGGGCCGAGGTCGGCTCGTCGAGGAGCATGACCTCGGGGTCCATGGCGAGGGCGCGGGCGATCGAAACGCGCTGTTTCTGCCCGCCCGAGAGCTCGGCGGGGTACTTGTGGGCGTGCTCCCGGAGGCCCACGCGGTCGAGCTCCGCGAGGGCGCGCTCGCGGGCCTCGCGCCGCGGGATCTTCTTCACCCGCACCAGCCCGATTTGCACGTTGTCGAGCGCGCTCAGGTGATCGAAGAGGTTGAAGTCCTGGAAGATCATGCCGACCTTCTGGCGGTAGGCATAGAGGCGCGGCTTGTCGGCCGGGTCGATCGGCTGCCCGTGCAGCAGCACCCGCCCGCGCTCGAAGCCGACGAGAAAGTTGATGCAGTGCAGGAGCGTGCTCTTGCCGCTGCCCGACGGGCCGATGATCACCTTGATGTCGCCGGGGAAGAGCTCGAGGGAAACCCCCTTCAGCACCTCCTGGGCGGCGAAGCGCTTTTGGATGTCTTCCAGGCGCAGGATCGGCCGGCGCGGGTCCATGGGCGCGGGGCCTCCCTCAGCGCAGGTAGCCCGCCAGGGCGAAGCGTTCCTCCAGCCGGTGCAGGAGGCGGGTCCCCGCCCAGGTGAGCCCCATGTAGATCAGGCCGACCAGCAGGTAGAGCCAGAAGTGCTGGTAGGTGCGCGCGGCGGTGTGGTGCGTGCGCGCCATGAGCTCGGCGACCCCCAGGGCGTAGGTGATGGCCGAGTCCTTCATGAGCACCGTGTATTCGTTTGACCAGCCGGGCAGGGCGAGCCGCAAGGCCTGCGGCAGGACGACGAAGACGATGGCGCGGCCGTCGCTCATGCCGATCGCCCGCGCGGCCTTCATCTGCCCCTCCGGGACGGAGAGGATCGCCCCGCGCAGGATCTGGGCCTGGTAGGCGGAGCTGATCAGCCCCAGCACGAGGATCGCCACGCTGAAGGGGGTGAGGTCGATCTCGAGCGCGCCGAGGATGCCGAAGTAGATCAGAAAGAGCAGGACCAACAGGGGAATCCCGCGGAAGAACCAGACGTAGACGCCGATTCCGCGCCGGAGCCCGCGGGGGCCGTACACCTCCCCCACCGCCAGCAGGAGGCCGAGGGCGAACCCCATGGCGAGGGCGCCGGCAACCACCGTGAGCGTGGTGCCGACCCCTCCCAGGATGTAGGGAAGCCCCTCGAGGATCGCCGCCAGGCCGCTGTGCATGAAGGGTCAAGACGCCGGGAAGGCCGCGGTGGGGCGCGGCCTTCCCGGGAATGAGTCTTCGCAGGGGGGGCGGCGGGGCCGGCCCCCCGGCCCGGCGCTCAGCGCAGGTCCCATTTCTTCACGAGTTCCGGGAAACTCGGGGAGGCCTTGAGCCGCTTCCAGCCCTCGTTCAGCTTGTTGAGCAGCTCGGTGTCGTCCTTGCGCACGGCATAGCCGTAGTTCGTGTCGGGCTGGCCGTAGTCGCCGATGCTCTTCACCTTGAGCCCCTTGTCCCGGGCGTTTTTGAGGGCGGTGTTCGAAACCGCGGCGCAGTCGGCGCGGCCGTTGGCCACGTCCTCGATCGCCAGCGGGGTCGTGTCGTAGAACTTGAGCTCGAAGGAATAGCCCTTCTTCAGGAGATGTTCGGTCATCCACTTGGACTCGGCGCTCCCGCGCAGGAGGGCGATCTTGCGGCCGGGCTCGAGGCACTGTTTTGGGGTGAGGGGGGAATCCTCGCGCACGACGAGCCGCTGCTGCACGGTCCAGTAGGGCTCCGTGAAATTGACGGCGGCCTGCCGCTCGGGGGTGATGCTCATGCCGGAGGCGATGATGTCGATTTTCTTCGACTGCAGCGTGGGGACGATCGCCGCCCAGTCGGTCGGCTGGTGTTTGACCTTGAAGCCCATTTCGCGGGCGATCCAGTCGAGGGCGTCGATGTCGAACCCCGCGGGCTTGCCGTTTTTGTCCACGAACGAAAACGGCGGGTAATCCGCGTCGAAGCCGTTGATGTAGACCTTTTCCTGGGCTCCGGCCGGCGTCCCGAAGAGCACGCAGGTGCAGAGCACCGCCCCGAGGAGGGCAACCGTCTTCTTTCCCATTTCCGATCTCCTTCCGAATGAACTGGGGCCGCACGGCGGCAACCGCCGGCGGGACCCCGCCCCCGCCCGGGGACCCGGGGGGAGGCCGGCCTCGCCGCATGCTTCTCCATAGACCAAAGCCGCGGCGGCGACAAGCCTTCCGCTCAAGCGCGATCGCCCGCTTCCGGCTCCTCCGGCTCGCGTCGCACGAGCATCTTGTCCACGCGGTGGCCGTCCATGTCGACGACCTCGAAGCGGAAACCCTTCCAGGCGAAGCTGTCGCCTGCTCGCGGAATGCGGTCGAGGTAGGCCATCACCATGCCGCCGAGGGTCTGGTAGAGGTTTTCGTCCTCGTAGGGGAGTTCCTCGAGGTCGAGGACTTCCTTGAGTTCGTCCGCCGGGACCTTGCCGTCCATCAGGTAGGAGCCGTCTTCGCGGCGGATGATTTCCTCCGCGTCGTCCTCTTCCGGGGTGGGGATGTCGCCCACGATCGCCTCGAGGACGTCGCTCGTCGTCACCAAGCCCTGGAAGCCGCCGTGCTCGTCGATGACCACGGCGACATGGGTGCGCTTCTTCTTGAAGCGCTCGAGCACCGCGAGGGCGGACATGGTTTCGGGGATGAAGAGCGCGGGACGCAGGATGGCCCGCAGGTCGGTCGGCCGGCACCCCAGGTGCTGGGAGAGGAGATCCTTCGTGTTCACCATGCCGATCACGTGGTCGATCTCGTCCTCGGCGACCGGGTAGTGGGTATGCGAGGAGGAGGTGATCTTGCGCTGGATCTCCTCGGGGGGGTCGTTGACGTCGAGCCAGATGACGTCCGGCCGGGGGGTCATGATCGCGCTCACCGTGCGGTCACCCAGACGGAAGACGCGCTCGACCATTTCCTGCTCGGTCGGCTCGAAGACCCCCTCCTGCGTCCCTTGCTCGATCATGAGCTTGACCTCTTCCTCGGTGACCGAGGTCTCGGCCGAGGGCTTGATCGCAAAGAGGCGCAGGACGAGGGTCGAGGCGAAGGCGAGCAGCCGCACGAGCGGTGCGGCGAGCCAGGCGAGCGAGCGCATCGCCGGGGCGAACGCGGCGGCCAGCCGCTCGGCGTGCTGCAGGGCGATCTGCTTGGGGACGAGCTCGCCGAGGATCAGGGTGAGAAAGGTGATCCCCAGCACGACGGCGCTCAGGCTCACGGCCGCGCCGTGGGGGGCGACCCAGGAGATGCGGTTCAACTCCGGGGCGAGCCGGTCGGCGATCGTCGCCCCGCCGTAGGCGCCGGCCAGGATGCCGACGAGCGTGATGCCGATCTGCACCGTGGAGAGAAAGGAGGCGGGGTGGTTGGCGAGCTCGAGGGCGATGCGCGCCCGCTCGTCGCCTTCCTCGGCCCGCTGCTGGAGGCGGGCCTTGCGGGAGGAGACGATCGCGATTTCGGCCATGGAAAACAGGCCGTTGGCGACGATCAGCGCGAGGAGGACGATGAGCTGGGTACTGAATGACTCCATGTGAGGGTGCCGCAAGCGAACGGGATGGGGGGAGCTTCTCCGGTGGCCCTCGGCGACTTCCGCCCGCACTATAGGCGAGAGCGCAGGGCATGACAATCCCTTTTTCAGGGCGCCAGGCGGCGGCAAGCCGCCTCGGCCACACTTCAGCCGGCGAGGAGGCCCCAGGCCATGCGGCTGGCGACGAGGAGCAGAAACCCCGCGAAAATCCGCTTCAGCCGCGAAACCGGCAGGCGGTGGGCGAGCCGGGCGCCGAGCGGGGCGGTGAGCATGCTGAAGAGGGCGATCCCCAGGAGGGCGGGCAGGTGCAGGAAGCCCAGGTTCAGGGGGGGCAGCGAGGGCAGGCACCAGCCGTTCACGATGTACCCCAGGGTCCCGGCCACGGCGATCGGAAAGCCGATGGCCGCGGAGGTCCCGATCGCCTGGTGCAGGGGGAGGTTGCACCAGGCGAGGAAGGGTACCGAAAGCGAGCCGCCGCCGATGCCGACCAGGCTGGAGACGACCCCGATCACCGTTCCGGCCGCGAACATGCCGGCCGTGCGGGGAAGCTCGCGGGTCGGCTTGGGCTTGTAGTCGGCGAGCATCTGCACGGCGACGTAGTAGAGGAAGCAGACGAAGAAGACCTTGAGGGCGTGCGTCGAAAGCCAGGCGGCGATCCAGGTGCCGCCGAAGGTGCCGAGGAGGATCCCCGGGCTGATGCTCCAGACGACCGGCCAGCGCACCGCCCCGCGCCGGTGGTGGGCGCGGAAGCTCGAGATCGAAGTGAAAACGATGCTCCCGAGCGAGGTGGCGAGTGCCATCTGCATGATGTGCTGGGGGGCGAACCCCTGGGCGTTGAAGAGAAAGACGAGCATGGGGACGATGACGATGCCGCCGCCCACGCCGAGCAGACCGGCCAAGATGCCGGCGAAGGCGCCGAAGACGGGATAGAGCAACCAGAGGAGCATGAGGGGATCCTCCCTGCGGGCGCGGATTGGGCGGGGACTATACTCCCGTTGGGCGGGCGGGGAAAGGAAATCCCTCCCCCGCGGCCGCCTTGCCCCCCGCGGCGGATCTCTGGTAAGGGGCTTTCCGGGGGGCGCTTCTTCTGCAAGGGAGGTGGCCGGTGCGGGTCGTCATGGCCGCGGCCGAAAACGCGGCGCTGCGCGGCGGCAAGGTGGGGGGGTTGGCCGACGCCGTGGCGGGGTCCGCCGCGGGGCTCGCCCGCCTCGGCTGCCGCGTCGCGGTGGTCACCCCCGCTTACGGGTTTCTCCACCGCCTCAACCCCGCCCGCCCCCTGGCCGAGGTCGCCTTCCCCTTCGGCGGCGGCGAGGAGCGGGCCGCGCTCTTCGAGCTCCGCCCCGCCGCCGGCGCGCACCCCGGGGTGCGGCACCTCGTCATCGATCACCCCGCCTTTTCGGAGGGCGCCGCGCGTCGGGAGATCTACCGCCGCGACCCGCCGCAGGCCCCCTTCGCGACCGACGCCACGCGTTTCGCCCGGTTTGCCGCGGCCTTCTGCCGCGCCCTCGCCTCCGGCGCCCTGGGCGCGGCCGAGGTGTTGCATCTCCACGACTGGCACACCGGCTGGATTCTCCTGCTGCGGCGCTGCGATCCCGGCCTGCGCGCGCCCGCCGGGCCGCGCACCGTGTTTTCGATCCACAACCTCGCCCTCCAGGGGATCCGCCCCTTCGCGGGCGACCCCTCGTCGCTTTGCGCCTGGTTCCCGCACCTCTCCTTTCCGCGCGCGGAGATCGCCGACCCCCGCTGGCCGCACTGCGTGAACCCCATGGCGGCGGGGATCCGCTTCGCGGACACGGTGCACACGGTTTCCCCTTCGTACGCCCGGGACATCCTGCTGCCGAGCGACCCGCCGCGGTTCTACGGCGGCGAAGGGCTGGAGGCCGACCTGCAGGCGGCCGCGGCCGAGGGCCGCCTGCACGGGATCCTAAACGGCGCTCCCGAAGAGGACCCCCCGGCGGGGGCGGAGCCCGATGCCCTCGAGGCGCTCGGGGAGACCCTGCGGGAGGCGGTGCGGGGCTGGGCGGGGGGCGCGGCGGCCGTGCCGGGGGTGCATTTCGTCGCCCACGGCAGGCTGGAGGAGATCTCCCGCCGGGGCCTTCGCCCGCGCCCGCTGCTGACGGCGGTCACGCGGGTGGTCCCTCAGAAGCTCTTTCTCCTGCAGGCGCCCGCGGACGACGGCCGGCCGGCCCTCGAGCATCTCCTCGACCGGATCGAGCCCGAGGGGCGGTTTTTGCTTCTCGGCGCGGGGGACCCCGGGGATGAGGGGTTTCTTGCCGCGACGGCGGCGCGCCGCCGCGGCCTGATCTTTCTGAACGGCTACGCGGAGGAGGCGGCGCGGGCCCTCTACCGCGCCGGGGATCTCTTTCTCATGCCGAGCTCCTTTGAGCCGTGCGGGATCGGCCAGATGCGGGCCATGGCCGCCGGCCAGCCCTGCCTCGTGCACCTCGTGGGGGGCCTGCGGGACACCGTGCGGCCGGGCGAAAACGGCTTCGGCTTCACGGGGCGGACCGTCGCCGAGCAGGTGCGGGGGCTGCTCGGCGCCTGCGACGAGGCCCTCGAGCTTTTGCGCCGCCGCCCCCGCGAATGGGAAGCCCTCCGGCGGCGGGCGGCGGGGACGCGGTTTTCGTGGGAGGAGGCGGCGCGGGCCTATCTGGAGCGGCTCTACCGGCCGCGCCCCGCCTGAGGCGGCTTCCCGCCGGCCGCCGCCGCCAGGGCGCGGAAGAGCTTGAGCGCGAAAGGGTCCTCGCGAAAGGTGCCCTCCGGGTGCCACTGGACGCCCAGCACGAAGGGCTTGCCCGGGTGCTCGAGCGCCTCGATCACCCCGTCGCGGGCCCACGCCGCGGGGCGCAGGCCCGGCGCCACCTCCTTGACCGCCTGGTGGTGCTTGCCGTTCACCCAGATTTCGCGTCGGCGCAGGATGCGCGCGAGCAGGCTTCCCCCCTCGATCCGCACCGTGTGCGTGAGAACGGACTTGTCGGCCTTGGGCGTGTGGCAGATCGCCTCCGGGAGCTGGGAGGCGATGTCCTGGTAGAGGCTTCCCCCCAGGGCGACGTTCAGCACCTGGATGCCGCGGCAGACCCCGAGCAGCGGCACCCCCCGATCCACGGCCAGGCGCGCAAGCGCGATCTCCATCCCGTCGAGCGCCTCGTCCACCTCGCCCAGGCCGGCCGCGGGCTCCTCGCCGTAGCGGCGGGGGTGCACGTCGGGACCGCCGCTCAGGATCACCCCCTGGACCCCCGCGAGAACCCGCCGCAGGCTCTGCGCGCTCTGGGGGGTGGGGATCAGCACCGGGGCGGCTCCCGCCGCCAGCACCGCCTGGCTGTAGTCGGAGAAGGTGTAATCCAGGAAATGGCCGAGCGAATAGAGGCCCCAGGCCCCGCCGGTCAGGCGGGAGCAGGTGATGCCGATCAGGGGCGGGGACGAGGAGGGGTGCGCGTTTGCGGTCATCGGTTCCTCCCTCACGCCTCGAAGGTCCCCTTCACGCGGGGCTTGCCGCGTTCCACCATGCACCGCCCCCGGGCGAAGACCGTGTCGATCGCGAGCTTGCGGTCGAGGAGGAGCAGGTCGGCGTCCTTCCCTGGGGCGAGGCTCCCCTTGCGGTCGAAGAGGCCGGCGCGCCGCGCGGGGTTCGCGGTGACGAGCGGCAGCGCCTGAGCGAGCGGGAGCCCCTCCGCAACGAGACGGCGCCAGTCCTCGGTGAGGCTTTCGATCTCGCCCACGGCCAGCCGCACGACGCGGCCGCGGGCGTCGAAGACCGGCATCGACCCGTTCGAATCCGAGCTCAGGCTGATCCGCTCGAGGGGGACCCCGGCTGCGAGCGCCTGCTGCACCGCCTCGGCCACGGTGGGTCGGAAGTTCAGGTTCCTCCCCCGGGCCGTGAGGTCGATGAAGCCTCCCTCGCGGGCAAAGGCGATCGCCTCCTCGAGCAGGGCCGGCGTCCGGTTCACGTGGGTCGGCAGGAACTGCCCGATCGGGATCTCGGTTTCGCGCACCAGGCGGCGCAACGGCTCAAGCCCGCGCGGCCCGGCCCCGACGTGCAGGTGCACCAGCCCCGCCTTGCCTCCCAGCATGCCGCCCACGCGCGCCTCGGCCGCGATGCGGCAGAGCTCCTCGAAGGTCGGCTGCGAGGAGCGGTGGTCGGAGATGGCGACCTCGCCGACGCCGATCACCGCCGGCAGCAGGGCGAGGTCCTTGCGCAGGCTGCCGGTGACGGTGGCGAGCGGCAGCTGGTAGGAGCCGCTGTAGACGAAGGCCGAAATCCCCTCGGCGGCAAGCTGCATCGCCTTGGCGAGCAGGCTTTCGGGCCGGCGCGTGACGTCGTCGGTGCCGAGGAGGCCGACCACGGTGGTCACCCCCGCGCGGGTGATCCGCGAGAGGGTGATCTCGGGGGCGCGGCTCGCCGGCCCCGCCTCGCCCCCGCCGCCCAGGAGGTGGACGTGCAGGTCGACGAACCCCGGGACGGCGTATTTCCCCGCGGCCGAAAGGCGCCGCGCCGCGAAATCCCGCGGCAGTTCGATCCGCGGGGCGATGCGGGCGATCGTTTCGCCGGCGAGGAGGAGGTCGTTGCGGCCGAGGGGCTCCGGGGCGTAGACCTCGGCGCCGGTGATCAGGGTGAAGAACGGGGCGGGCGGGCGCGGCGTCATGGGCGTTTCCTCCTTCCGGGGCGGGGGGCCGGGTCCGGCGTGTCCTTTCAGTACAGGTGGCAGGCGACCTGCCTTCCGTCCGCGAGCGGCCGGAAGGCCGGCTCCTCGTTGCGGCAGACGGCCATCGCCCGGGGGCAGCGGGTGTGAAAGCGGCATCCGGGCGGGGGGCTCACGGGGCTCGGCACGTCGCCTTCGAGGACCGGCCCGGCTTCGCGCCGGCGGGGGTCGGTCTTCGGGACGGCGGCGAGCAGCGCCTGGGTGTAGGGGTGGGCCGGCTGCTCGAAGAGGGCGCGCTTGGCGGCGAGTTCGACGATTTTCCCGAGGTACATCACGGCCACGCGGTCGCTGATGTGCCGGATGACGCCGATGTTGTGGGAGATGAACAGATAGGTCAGCCCGAAGCGCGCCTGGAGGTCGCGCAGGAGGTTCAGGATCTGGGCCTGCACGGAAACGTCGAGGGCCGAGGTGGGCTCGTCGGCGACGATCAGCCGCGGCCGGGTGGCGATCGCCCGCGCGATCCCGATCCGCTGCCGCTGCCCGCCGGAGAACTCGTGGGGGTAGCGGCCGAGCTGGTCGCGCCGCAGCCCCACGGCCTCGAGCAGCTCGGCGACCCGGTCGTCGCGCTCGGCGCGGCGGGCGATGCCGTGGATCTCCATGGGGCGGCCAACGATTTCGGCGACCGTCATCCGCGGGTTGAGCGAGGCGAAGGGGTCCTGGAAGATGATCTGGAAGGAGCGCCGGCGGGCAAGCAGCGCGCGGCGGTCGAGCCGGCCGAGGGATTCGCCCTCGAAGAGGACCTCGCCCGCCGTGGGCTCGATCAGGCGGAGGACGAGCCGGCCGGCCGTGGTCTTGCCGCAGCCGGATTCGCCGACGAGGCCCAGGGTCTCCCCGGCGCGGATGGCGAAATCGACCCCGTCCACGGCGCGGACGAAGAGCTTCTTGCCGGCCAGGCCGCGCGTCACCGCAAAATGCTTCACCAGGCCGCGGACCTCGAGCAGCGCGTTCGTCATGGGCCCTCCCCCTCCGGGTAGAGGTGGCAGGCGACGCGGTGCCCGGCGGCGACTCCGCGCATGGCCGGCCGCTCGCGGTCGCAGGGGGCGAAGCGCCGCTCGCAGCGCGGGTGGAAGGGGCAGCCCGCGGGAGGCCGGGAGAGGTCCGGCACCGTCCCGGGGATGACGGCGAGGGATTCCCGCTCCTGCTCGACGGGCGGGATCGCCCCCCAGAGGCCCTGGGTGTAGGGGTGGCGCGGGGCCTCGAAGATCTCGACGACGCCCGCCTCCTCGACGATCCCGCCCGCGTACATGACCGCCACCCGGTCGCACATCTGGGCCACGACCCCGAGGTCGTGGGTGATGAGCAGGATGGCGGTGCCGAGCTCGCGGCGCATCTCCTGGAGCAGCCGGAGGATCTGGGCCTGGATGGTGACGTCGAGCGCGGTGGTGGGCTCGTCGGCGATCAGGAGGGCGGGACGGCAGGAGAGCTCCATGGCGATCATCACCCGCTGCCGCATGCCGCCGCTCAGCTGGTGGGGGTAGCAGCGGGCGACCTTTTCCGCCTCGGGGATGCGCACGCGGGCGAGCATCGCGACCGCGGCCTCCCAGGCCTTCTCGCGGCCCAGCCCCTGGTGGAGGGCGATGACCTCCCGCATCTGCTCGCCCACGCGGAAGACGGGGTTGAGCGAGGTCATCGGCTCCTGGAAGATCATGGAGATCTCTTTGCCGCGGAAGGCGCGCATCCGCTCGGGGGGGAGGGAAAGGAGCTCGGTTTCCTTGAAGCGGATTGCGCCGGAGACGATTTTCCCCGGCGGGAAGGGGATGAGCCGCAGGATGGAGAGTGCGGTCACCGATTTGCCGCAGCCGGTTTCGCCCACGATTCCGAACACCTCGCCCTCGGCGATGTCGAAGGAGACGCCGTCGAGCGCCCGGACGACCTTGCCGGCCGAGAAGAAGTGGGTCCGCAGGTCGCGCACGGAGAGAAGCGGCGCCATGGCGGGGCTAATCCTTGAGCCGCGGGTCGAGCGAGTCCCGCAGCCCGTCGCCGAAGAGGTTGAAGCCCATCACCACGAGCATGATGGCCAGCCCCGGGAAGGTGGCGACATGCGGGGCGGTGATGAGGTAGGGGCGGGCGTTCGAGAGCATCGCCCCCCACTCGGGGTGCGGCGGCTGCACCCCCAGGCCGAGAAAGCTCAGCCCCGAGGCGGTGAGCAGCACCGTCGCCATGCGCAGCGTCGTCTGGATGATGATCGGGGCCATGGCGTTCGGCAGCAGGTGGCGGAAGAGGATGCTCGCGTCCCCCTCGCCGGCGGCGCGCGCCGCCTCGACGAACTCTTTCTCCTTCAGGCTCAGGATCGAGCCGCGCACGATGCGCGCAAACTGCGGGATGGAGTAGATCCCGGCCGCGAGCATCAGGTTGAGCAGCCCGGGCCCGAGGACGGCGATGATCGAAATGGCCAGGAAGATCCCGGGAAAGGCGAGCAGGATGTCCATCGCGCGCATGATCCCGTGGTCCGCCCAGCCGCCGTAGTAGCCGCCCACAAGCCCGAGCAGGCAGCCGGCGACGAGGGCGATCAGGACGGCGACGAGCTGGATCTGGAGCGAGACGCGCGCGCCGTAGAGGATCCGGCTGAAGATGTCGCGGCCGAGCTCGTCGGTGCCCAGCCAGTGCTCGGCCGAGGGCGGCTCGAGCCGCCGGCCGAGGTCCCCCCGGTCGGGGGCGAAGGGGGCGATCGCGGGGGCGAAGATCGCGGTGAAGACGAAGACGGCCACGACGGCGCCGCCGACGAGGGCTGCGCGGTTGCGCCGCAGGCGCCGCCAGACCTCGGCCGCCTGGCTGGTCCGGGGGAGGGGCTCACTCATAGCGGATCTTCGGGTCGAAGAGGGCGTAGGCGATGTCCGTGAGCAGGTTCACGAGCACGAAGGTCGTGGCGACGAGCAGCATCGCCCCCTGCACCACGGCGTAGTCGCGCTGGAAGATGCCCTCGACCATCAGCCGGCCGACCCCGGGGAGCGAAAAGACGGTCTCGGTCAGCACCGCCCCGCCGAGCATGTAGCCGAACTCGAGGCCGAAGACGGTGATCACCGGGATCATCGCGTTCTTGAGCGCGTGCTTGTAGATCACCACCGTCTCCCGCAGGCCGTTCGCCCGCGCGGTGCGGATGTAGTCCTGGCGGATGACCTCGAGCATCGAGGCGCGCGTCATGCGGGCGATCACGGCCGCCGAGGCCGCCCCGAGGGCGATCGCGGGCAGGATGAGGTGGCGGAGCTCGCCCGAGCCGCCGGCGGGGAACCAGCGCAGGTGCACGGAAAAGACGAGCATGAGCAGCAGCCCCAGCCAGAAAATCGGCATGGAGATGCCGAGGAGGGCGCCGACCATGCTCGCGTGGTCGAAGAGAGAGTACTGGCGGGTGGCCGACACCACGCCGGCGACCAGGCCGATGGCGGCCGCGATCAGGATCGAAAGGAAGGAAAGCTGCACCGTGAAGGAGAAGCGCTGCAGGAGCAGGCGGATCACCGGCTCGCGGTTGCGGATGGAGATGCCGAAATCGCCCTGCACGGCGCGGGCGACGAAGCGCAGGTACTGGACATGGAGCGGTTGGTCGAAGCCGTACTCCTTGCGCACGGCCTCGATGAACTCGGGGTTGGCGTCCTCGCCGGCCAGCAGCACCGCCGGATCCCCGGGCACGATCTGCAGGAGCGAAAAGGAGACCAGGGTCACCCCGAAGAGGACCGGGACGAGCATCATGAGGCGCTTGACGACGTAGCGGATCATGCGGGCCCTGACCCCCCCGCCGCCTTCCGGGGGGCATCCCGCGCGACGGCGGCAAGCCCCCCGGGGCGGGGCTCATTTCTCGAGGTGGGTGTTCTGGTCGAAGTAAGTCAGCTCCAGGGGCGAGTTGATCACCCCCTTGAGCTTCTTCGTGTAGCCGATCGTCTCCTTGGTGACGAGAATCGGGATCTGCGGCACCTCGCGGTGGAGGACCTCCTGGGCGAGCTTGAGGTGCTTGTCGCGCTCGGCCTGGACCGTGGCCTTGGTCAGCTTGTCGACGTAATCGTCGAACTCCTTGTTGGCGTAGAAAATGCGGTTGTTGCCCTTGGGCACCCACTGGTCGCTGTGGTAGAGGGGGTAGAGGATCCAGCGGGCCTCGGCCGACGAGGGCGCCCAGCCCAGCAGGAAGATCTCGACGTCGGTCTGGTCCACGGGCTTGCGGGTCGCGGCGAGGTAAGCCGCCCACTCCATCGTCCCGAGGCTCACCTCGATACCCGCCTGCTTCCACTGCTGCTGCAGGGCCTGGGCCATCTCGTAGTCCTTGGGATAGCGGCCCATGGGGCTGATGAAGCGCGCCTTGAGGCCGTTCGGGTAGCCCGCCTCGGCGAGGAGCTTCTTCGCCTTCTCCGGGTCGTAGGGGTGGGCCGGCAGCGGGACGTAGCCCGTCGTCCGCGGGGCGACGATGTTGCTCGCGGGGAGCGCCCGGCCGCGGTAGAGGTTTCTCACGATCGAGTCGCGGTCGGTGGCGAGGTTGAAGGCCTGGCGCACGCGCACGTCGGAGAAGGGTTTCTTCTGGCAGTTGAAGCCGACGTAGAGCACGCGCAGGGTCTCGGTCGAGTCGAGCTGGAGGCGCGCGTCCTTCTCCAGCCTCGGGATGTCCTCGGCGGGAAGCCTGACGGCGAGGTGGGCGTCCCCCGACTGCAGCATCATCACGCGCGCGGCGTCCTCCTTCACGGTCTTGATCACGATCTTTTCGAGCTTGGGTTTGCCGCCCCAGTAGGCGTCGTTGCGCGCAAGCGTCAGGTGGTCGCCGTGCACCCATTCGACGAACTTGAAGGGGCCGGTGCCCACCGGCTTGCGGGCGATGTCCTTGCCGAGCGCCTTGTGGGCCGCGGGACTTCCGATCCCCGAGGCGCTGTGGGCGAGGTTGTTCAGGAAGAAGGCGAAGGGGGTCTTCAGGTTCATCCGCACCGTGTAGGGGTCGACCACGGTCACCGACTCGACGAAGGGGGTGTAGAGCGCCGCCCGCGAGGGCTTCTCCGGGCCGAGCATGCGCTCGACGAAGTACTTCACGGCCTCGGCGTTGAAGGGGGTGCCGTCGTGGAAGCTCACCCCCTTGCGCAGAAAGAAGGTCCAGCTCAGCCCGTCGGGGGCCTGCTCCCAGCGCTCGGCGAGTCCGGGCACGAGGTTGAGCTTGGCGTCGAACTTGACGAGGTTCTCGTAGATCATGCGGTTGACGGCCTCGGAGGGGTTGCTCTCGGCGTTCGGGGGATCGAGGCTGTCGGGGTCCGCCCCGGCGGCGTAGATGACCGTCTGGGCTTGCACGGCTCCGGGGCCGAAGGCGAGCAGGGCGGCCAGGACGAGTGTCGCTCCGAGAAGGGTTCGTTTCATAAGGGCCTCCTTTCGCAGGGCTGCGGGGATGAGGGATCGAAGCGTTCACGGACGCCGGGGCGCGAAGCAGGCACCGGTCGCCGCTTCCGGGGCGTGCCGGTTATAGGCAATCGCCGCCGCGACTGCAAGAGGCGGGACGGCACCCCTTGACACGCCCTTCTGATATCTGATACATCAGCTCCGGCCCCGGCAAGCTCTCATGGACCCTTCCGGCCCGGGCGGCGCGGCCCCCGGGCGAGGAGCGCAGCGCATGCCCCCTGCGGCCCCGGTCAAGATCGATGTGCGCAACCTGACCAAGCGCTTCGGCGACCTGCTCGTCCTCGACGACATCTCTTTCCAGGTCGGCCGCGGGGAGTTCCTGGCCATCGTGGGGCCGACCGGCTGCGGCAAGACCACCTTCCTCAACTGCCTCTCCAAGCTGATTCCGACGAGCGCGGGCGACATCTTCATCGACGGCCGCGTCGCCGACCCCCGCGTGCACAACATCTCCTTCGTCTTCCAGGAGCCGACCTGCCTCCCCTGGCGCACGGTGCGCGAGAACGTGGCCTACGGGATGGAGCTCAAGCGCTTCCCCACGGACAAGATCCGCGAGCGCGTGGACTACATGCTCGGGCTCGTGGGCCTGGCCGAGACCCAACATCTCTACCCGAACCAGGTCTCGGCGAGCATGGTGCAGCGCATCACCGTGGCGCGCGCCTTCGCCGTGGACCCCGATCTCCTGCTGATGGACGAGCCCTACGGCCAGCTCGACGTCAAGCTGCGCTACTACCTGGAGGACGAGCTCGTCAAGTTGTGGCAGACCCTGAAGGCGACCGTCATTTTCGTCACCCACAACATCGAGGAGGCCGTCTACGTGGCCGAGCGGATCCTCGTGCTCAGCAACAAACCGACCCGGATCAAGGCCGAGGTGCGGGTCGATCTCCCGCGGCCGCGCAGCCTGATCGACCCGGCCTTCGTCCAAATCCGCAAGCAGGTGACGGAGCTGATCCGCTGGTGGTGAGGCGAGATGCGGCGCCCCCGGGCGCCGCGGGTGGAACCCGCAACCGCAAGGAAGGAGGTGAACGGCCCTCGGCAGCAGGTTGGTTTTCCAGGCGAAGGATTCCTTCCCACCCCCCGGTTTTTCGAAAGGAGGCAGACCGATGAAACGGATGGCGCTTTGTGTGGTCCTGGCGGTGATCGTTCTCTTCGGGTTCTCCCTGCCTGCGGCGCAGGCCCAGGCGCCCTTCAAGCTCAAGATGAGCTGGCAGCCGGAACACGAGACCTTCTTCCCCTGGCTGGCCAAGCAGAGAGGCTGGGACAAGCAGGAAGGGCTGGACTTGGAGATCACCTACTTCGATTCCGGGATGGCGCAGCTTGAGGCCCTGCCCGCCAAGCAGTGGGTGCTGGGCGGGCTGGGGGGCGTGCCCATGGTCGTGGGCGCCCTGCGCTACGGCGCCTACATGATCGCCCTCGGAAACGACGAGTCGATCACCAACAACGTCTACGTGCGGCCGGACAGCCCGATCGCCAAGGTGAAGGGCTTCAACAAGCAGTTCCCGGAGGTCTACGGCTCGCCCGAGACGGTCAAGGGCAAGACGGTGCTCGTCACCACCGTCTCCTCGGCGCATTATGCCCTGAGCATGTGGCTCGGGGTCCTCGGCCTCAAGGACAGCGACGTCGTCATCAAGCAGATGGACCAGGCCTCGGCCGTCGCCGCCTTCGAAAAGGGGATCGGCGACATCGTCGCGCTTTGGGCGCCGCACACCTACGCGGCGGAAGCCAAGGGCTACAAGAAAGTGGCCGACGTGCGCTCGACCGGGCGCGCCCTGCCCATCGTCCTGATCGGGGAGAAGGAGTTCTGCGACAAGAACCCCGAGATCGTGGCCAAGTTCCTGCGCGTGTACCTGCGCGGCGTCAACTTCCAGCGCAAGCACGGCAGCCACCCCGAGGTCGTGAAGCTCTACCAGAAGTTCATGAAGGACTGGGGCGGCATGGACATCTCGGCGGAGATGGCCAAGCTCGACATCGACAACCACCCGGTCTGGAACCTCGAGGAGCAGCTCAAGCTCTTTGACGCCTCGAAGGGCATGAGCACGGCCCAGAAGTGGCAGACCCAGATCGCCGAGTTCTTCACCGCCCAGGGCCGCTTCAAGCCCGAGGAGTTCGAGAAGGTCAAGGACTCGGCCTACGTGACCGACAAGTTCCTGAAACTCGTCAAGACCCCGATCCCGACCGACGAGCTGAAGTAACGCCGCAAGCCCCGGCGGGGGGCTCCCCCCCCGCCGGGAGATTCCGCACGTCCGGATCCGAGGGGGGCCCACGGGATGGCCTACGAGGAAGTCAAGGTTCGCAAGCCGCTCGGGCTGATTCTTCTCCCGTTTTTCAGCGTCGTTTGCTTTTTCGGCGCCTGGGAGCTCATCGTGCGCACGGGGATCGTCCCGGCGACCATGCTGGCCGCCCCGAGCGACGTGGGGGCCCTCTTCGTCGACAAGCTCACCAACCCCAACCCCGACGGGGCGACGATTTTCGTCCATGCCTGGGTCAGCATGCAGGAGGCCTTTCTCGGCTACCTCCTCGCCCTCGGCATCGGGATCCCCCTGGGCCTGTTCATGGGCTGGTTCGGGGTGGTGCGCGGGATCGCCCGGCCGATCTTCGAGCTGATCCGGCCGATCCCGCCCATCGCCTGGATCCCGCTCACCGTCTTCTGGTTCGGGATCGGGCTCTGGGGCAAGGTCTTCATCATCTGGCTGGGGGGAGTCGTCCCCTGCGTGATCAACGCCTTCGTCGGCGTGCGCATGACCAACCCCACGCTGATCCAGATGGCGCGCACCTACGGCGCCTCGGACTGGCAGATTTTCAAGACGCTCTGCGTCCCCTCCGCCCTGCCCATGGTCTTCGGGGCGCTGCAGATCGCGCTTGCCAGCTGCTGGACCAACCTGGTCGCGGCCGAGCTGCTCGCCGCCGACCAGGGCCTGGGCTACCTGATCACGATGGGGCGCAGGCTCGCGCTGCCGGACATGGTGGTGCTCGGCATGGTGTCGGTCGGGGTCATGGGCGCGCTCATCGGGCTGGCGATCGACGAGGTCGAAAAGCGGCTGCTGGCCGGCATCCGGAGGTAAGCGATGGCCGAGATGGAAGAGGGCATCCAGCGCCTGGGGCGGCAGGACCGCGCGATCGCCAACGAGGTGCAGAAGAGCGTCCGCGAGCGGCGGCCCCTCACGCTGCGCCGGGTGATCACCAACGAGTATGTCCTGCATGTCGTCTCGGCGGCGGCCTTCCTCACCCTCTGGCACGAGGTCGCCGCAAGCGGCGTCTTCAAGGGCGGGCTGTGCACCCCCTGGGAGGTCGTGGTCCGCTTCCGCGGGCTGCTGACCGATACGCTGGCCGGCCTCACCCTCTGGGGGCACATCGCGGCGAGCGCCCAGAGGATCGCCATCGGCTTCGTCCTCGCCTCCGCGGTGGCCATCCCGCTGGGGCTCTTCATGGCCCTCAACCCCTACGTGAACGCCGTCGTCAAGCCCGTCTTCGACATCTTCAAGCCCATGCCGCCGATCGCCTGGGTCTCCATCGCCATCCTCTGGTTCGGCGTGGGCGAGGAGTCGAAGATCTTCATCATCATCATCGGGACCTTCGTCCCCTGCCTGCTGAACGCCTACAACGGCATCCGGCTGATCGACCCCGAGCTCTACGACGTGGTCAAGGTGCTCGGCGGCAATCGCTGGAACGAGATCCTGCAGGTGAGCTTCCCGGCCTCGTTTCCCGCCATCTTCGCGGGGCTGCAGATTTCGCTCTCGCTCGCCTGGACCTGTGTTCTGGCCGCCGAGCTCGTCGCCTCGCGCTCGGGCCTGGGCTTCATCATCGTGCAGGGCATGAAGTTCACCGACGCCGCACTCGTCATCGGCGGGATGGTGATGATCGCCCTCGTCGCCTGGCTCTCCTCGCTTCTGATCGCCGGGCTGGAGAAGCTCCTCTGCCCGTGGCGCCGGGACATCCGCGACCTGTGAGAGGGGGCCCCTGCCGACCATGACGCACAAGATCGAGTGCCGCCACATCGCGAAGGTCTTCATCCAGAAGGGCAAGCAGCGGGTGCACGTGCTCGAGGACATCTCGCTCTTCGTGCGCGACAACGAGTTCCTCGTCATCCTGGGACCGGGGCAATCGGGCAAGAGCACGCTCTTGCGCATCATCGCGGGGCTGGAGACGCCGAGCGAGGGCGAGGTGCTCCTCGACGGCCGGCCGGTCAGCGGCCCCGGCCCCGACCGCGGGCTCGTGTTCCAGAGCTACATGCTCTTTCCCTGGAAAACGGTCCTCGGCAACGTGGAGCTCGGTCCCCGGCTTCGCGGGGTGCCGCGGGAGGAGCGGCGGCGCATCGCCCAGCACTACATCGACCTCGTCGGCCTGCGCGGCTTCGAGAAGCACTACCCCCACCAGCTGAGCGGGGGCATGAAGCAGCGCGTGGGGATCGCCCGCGCCTACGCCAACAACCCGCAGGTCATGCTGCTCGACGAGCCCTTCGGGCAGCTCGACGCGCAGACGCGCTATTTCATGGAGAAGGAGACGGCCCGCATCTGGGAGACCGAAAAGCGCACCGTCCTCTTCGTCACGAACAACATCGACGAGGCGATCTTTTTGGGCGACCGCATCGTCACCCTGAAGGGGAAGCTCCCCGGCCGCATGGACCGGGTCTGGGAGGTGGACCTCCCGCGGCCGCGGGAGCACACGGACATGGAGTTCCTGAAGCTCAGGCACACGATCACCGAGTGCTGCGAGTTGACGCTCTAAGCCATTCCCCGGCGGAGCCTCCCCCGGGCCGCATCGCAGCCGGAAAGGGGGGGGCGGCCGGGCGCCGGCAGGAAACAGGGAGGCTTCGATGGCGCCACAGTGCTTCGAGACGATGCCGCGGATCCGCTTCGGGGCGGGAAGCGTGGAGACCCTCGGCGAGGAAGTCCGGCGGCTGGAGGGAAGCCGCGTGCTGATCGTCACCGACCCCGGGATCGTCAAGGCGGGGGTGCTCGAGGCGGTGAAAACGGTGCTTGACAAGGCGGGCCTTGCGGTCACGGCCTTCACCGAGGTCGAGTCCGACCCGAGCCTGGAGGCCGCCCGGGCCTGCGTCCAGGCCGCCGCGTTCGCCCGGCCCGAGGTGGTCGTGGGGGTGGGGGGCGGGAGCTCGCTCGACCTCGCCAAGGTCGCCGCGGTGATGATCGCCAACGAGGGGCCGATCGAGGCCTATTTCGGGATGGAGCTCGTTCCCCGGCCGGGCGTGCCGCTGATCTTGATTCCGACAACGGCCGGCACGGGAAGCGAAATGACCTCGATCAGCGTGCTTTCCGACACCCACAACCAGGTGAAGAAAGGGATCGTGAGCCGGCACCTCTTCGCCCGGGCGGCGATCCTCGACCCGCTGCTCACCCTCGAGCTGCCGCAGCGGGTCACGGCCATCACGGGGATGGACGCCCTGGTGCACGCGATCGAATCCTATGTCGGCGTGCGGGCGACCGTGTTCACCGACACGCTCAACCTGCAGGCGATCCGGCTTGTCGCGGGCAACCTGCGGCCGGCGTTTGCCAACGGGCGCAACCTCGCGGCGCGCGAGAACATGCTCTATGCCTCCTGCCTGGCAGGCATGGCCTTCTCGAACACCCAAAACGGCCTCGACCATGCGCTCGCGCTGGCGATCGGGGGCAAATACCACCTTCCCCACGGCCTGCTCACGGCCTTCCTGCTGCCCTGGGTGATGGAGTTCAACGCGATCGCCGTGCCGCACAAGTTCGCGCGGATCGCCGAGGCCTTCGGCGAGCCCGTGGCCGGGCTCCCCGCGCTCGAGGCCGCGCGGCGCGCCGTGGCCGCGGTGCGGGCGCTGCTCGCCGACCTCGGGATTTCCACGCGCCTGGGCGACTACGGGGTGAGCCGCCAGGACATCCCGGCGATCGCCCGTGCGGCGCTGGGGGCGACGCGGCTGATCGGCAACAACCCGCGGACCGTCACCGAAGCGGACGTGGTCGGCATGCTGGAGCGCAATTACTGAACGCCGCGCCGCGGGGATGCGGCGCAAGGAGGATGCCATGTCGGAAGCAAACCGCAGCGAACGCCTGGACGCCGAGACCATCCGGCGCTACGAAGCCGAGTACGTGATGACGCCCTGGACGGCGCAGAAGGGGCTCAAGCCCTTCGTCGCCGTCGAGGGCAAGGGGTGCTGGGTGAAAAACCCCGAGGGCAAAAAGGTCCTCGATTTCACCTCCCAATTCGTGTTCACCAACCTGGGGCACTGCGACGATCGCGTCAACGCCGCCATCGCCCGCCAGGCCGCCACCCTCCCCAGCGTCAACTCCCAGTGGGCGACCGAGCCCAAGGCGAGGCTGGGGAAGCTCCTCGCCGAGGTGACCCCCGGGGACCTCAAGAAGTCCTTTTTTTCGACCGGCGGGACGGAGGCCAACGAAGGCGCGGCGAAGATCGCCCGCTGGGTCACCGGCAAGCAGAAAATCCTCTCGCGCTGGCGCTCCTACCACGGCTCGACCATGGGGGCCATGGCGCTCTCGGCCGACTACCGCAACTGGTGCGCCGAGCCCGCCGTTCCGGGGGCGATCCACATCCTTCCCCCCTACTGCTACCGCTGCAGCTTCGGGGCGACCTACCCCTCCTGCGACATCCAGTGCGCCAAGCACGTGGAGGAGGTGGTCCGGCTCGAGGGCGGGGCGCGGCGGGTGGCGGGGATCATCGGCGAGCCGATCTTCGGCGCGGGCGGGATCATCGTCCCGCCGGACGAATATTGGCCGATGGTGCGCGCGATCTGCGACAAGTACGAGATGGTCCTGATCGCCGACGAGGTCATGACCGGCTTCGGCCGCACGGGCAAATGGTTCGGGATGGACCACTGGAACGTCGTGCCCGACATCATCACCATGGCCAAGGGCATCAACTCCGGCGCCATACCGCTCGGGGCGACGATCGTGCGGCCCTGGATCGCGGAACAGTTCGAAACCATGCCCTACCTCCACGGCCACACCTACTCCGGGCACGCGCTCGCCATGGCGGCGGGGGTGGCGGCGATCGAGGCCTACCGCGAGGACCGCCTCATCGAGCGGGCGGCCCAGACGGGCGCCTACCTGATGGAGCGGTTGAAGGAAATCCAGGACAAGCACCCCTGCGTGGGCGAGGTCCGCGGCAAGGGGCTCTTCTGCGGCATCGAGATCGTGAAGAACCGCAAGACCAAAGAGCCCATCCACGAGGCGCTGATGGAGCCGCCGCGGCCGGCGACGGCCAAGATGACCTTTCTCGCCAAGTGCATGGAGGAGGGGGTCTACATCATGGCCGGGGGCGCCTCGGTGATCATGATCACCCCGCCGCTCATCATCACCAAGGAGGAGCTCGACTTCGGGCTCGAGGTGATCGACCGCAACCTCGCCCTGTGCGACGCCGTGGTCGAGAAATGACCCTTCCCGGCCGGGGGAAGGAGGCGAGGATGCTCGAGCAGCGCTCGCTTCGCGAACAGGTCTACGATTACCTGCGCCAGGAGCTCACCCGGGGGAAGCTCATCCCCGGGGCGGCGGTGAACCTGAACGCGATCAGCCGGGAGCTGGGGATCAGCAAGACCCCCCTGCGCGACGCCCTCCTGCAGCTCGACACCGAGGGCTTCGTCACCATCTGCCCGCGCCGGGGGGTCTTCGTCAACCGGCTGACCCTCGAGGACATCCGCAACATCTACGAGGTCGTGGGCGCGCTCGAGACGACCGTCATCCTCGCCGTCTTCGACAACGTGCAGCCGCTCCATCTCGAGCGCATGAAGGCGCTCAACCGCGAGCTGCGCGCGATGATCAAGCGGGGCGATTTCCAGGGCTACTACGAGGGAAACATCCTCTTTCACCGCGTGTTTCTCGATCTGTCGCACAACGAGATGATCAAGCGCATCATCGCGCCGATGAAGCGGCGCCTCTACGATTTCCCCCGCCGCGGCTACATCCGCGAATGGGAGCTCAGCAACTGCCGCGACCACGAGCGCCTGATCGAGGCCTTCGAGAAGGGCGACCGGGAGCTCGCGGCCTACATCTGGCGCGACGTCCACTGGTCGTTTGCGGCCCAGGAGAAGCAGATCCGGCGCTTTTACTTCGCCGACGGGGCCGATGCCCGCCGGCCCGGCCACCCGGAAACGCCCGACGAGCACGTCTGCGTCACCCTCTCCCGCTCCGCCCGCCGCGGCCGGCAGGGCGCCGCCTGAGAGGGATCGTTTCCATGGCGATTCTCACGATCAACGCCGGCAGCTCCTCGGTCAAGTTCACGCTCTTTCCCTCCGACGCCGACACCCCCCGGGCCTCCGGGATCGTCGAGCGGATCGGGCTCGAGGGAACGCGCCTCAAGGCCCGGCGGGCGGGCGGCGAGGCGGTGGAAACCCCCGTCCCCGGCGCCGACGTCGACCGCGCGGTCGAGGTCATTCTCGAGGCCCTGGGTCATCCGCAACACGGGGTGATCGCCGGGGTCGGCGAGATCGAGGCCGTGGGCCACCGCGTGGTCCACGGCGGCGAGCGGCTGACCCGGCCGGTCGTCCTGGACGGGGCGGCCAAGGCCTACCTCGAGTCGATCGTCCCGCTGGCCCCGCTGCACAACCCGCACCACCTGCGCGGGATCGCGGCCTGCGAGCGGCATATCCCGCACGCCGTGCAGGTCGCCGTCTTCGACACCGCCTTCCACGCGAGCCTCCCGCGGCATGCCTTTCTCTACGGGATCCCTCTCCGGTTCCACGCCGAGGACGGTGTGCGGCGCTACGGCTTCCACGGGATCAGCCACAAGTACGTGGCCGGCGAGGCGGCGCGCTTTCTCGGCCGGCCCGCCGAGGGGCTCAGGCTCGTCACCTGCCACCTCGGAAACGGCTGCAGCGTGACCGCCGTGCGCGGCGGCCGGAGCCTGGACACGAGCATGGGCTTCACCCCCCTCGAAGGGCTCCTCATGGGGACCCGCAGCGGGGACATCGACCCGGCGGCCGTGCTCTACCTGATGGAGCGCCACGGCTTTTCGCCCGCGGCGATGAACGATCTTCTCAACCGGAGAAGCGGGCTGCTCGCGCTCGCCGGGGTGGGCAGCAACGACGTGCGCGATATCCTCGCCGCCGCCCGCAACGGGAGCAACCAGGCGGAGCTCGCCGTCGAGATGTTCTGCTACCGCATCCGCAAGACGATCGGGGCCTACGCGGCGGCCCTGGGCGGGCTGGATGCCGTGGTCTTCACGGCCGGGATCGGCGAGAACGCCCCCGAAATCCGCCGCCGCGCCTTGGCGGACCTCGGGTTCCTGGGGATCCTCCTGGACGAGGCCCTGAACGAATCCCCCGCCGAGGGGCCGCGGGCCGTGCACGCCGCCTCAAGCCGCGTGGCCGTGCTCGTGATCCCCACCAACGAGGAACTCGAGATCGCCCGCGAAACACGCCAGGCCCTCGCCGAGCAACGGCGGCCCTGAGGCAGGCTGCCGCGGGGGGGTCATTGCGGCCCCGCCGGGGGCTTCTTCGCCGCGCGCCGCAGCTTGCGGAAGACGGTCGAGCGGTCCACCCGCAGGGCGGCGGCGGCCCGCGCCATCGACCCGTGGGCCGCGAGCGCGCCGGCGAGGATCTCCCCCTCGATGTCCTGCAGGATCTCCTTGAGCGATTTCCCCCGGGTGTCCAGGGTTTCGTAGAGGCTTCGCGTGCGGCCGGCGCCCTCGTTCCACATGCAGGAGTTGAGGTCGGCGAGCTCCACGACCGGGCGGTCGCAGGTCACGACGACGCTCTCGATCAGGTTTTCGAGCTCGCGGATGTTCCCCGGCCAGCGATGGGCGAGAAAGGCCTTTTCGACCTCCGGCGCGAAGCGGAGCTCCTTGCGGTACTTGGCGGCGTACTTGCGCAGGAAATGCTCGGCGAGCGGCAGGATGTCCTCGCGGCGCTCGCGCAGGGGCGGGACGTGGAGCACGGCGACGCGCAGGCGGAAGTAGAGGTCGCTGCGGAAGCGGCCCTGCTCGATCTCCTTTTCGAGGTCGCGGTTCGTCGCGGCGAGGATGCGCACGTCGACCCGCCTGACCCGGGTCGAGCCGACGGGGATGATCTCCTGGTCCTGGAGCAGGCGGAGCAGCTTGACCTGCATGGCCGGGGGCAGCTCGCCGATCTCGTCGAGGAAGAGGGTGCCGCCGTCGGCCATCTCGCAGAGGCCGGGCTTGCCCTTGACGCTCGCCCCCGAGAAGGCCCCTGCGGCGTAGCCGAAGAGCTCGGATTCGATCAGGTTCTCCGGGATGGTCGCGCAGTCGAGCTTGAAGAACGTGCGGTCGCTCCGGGGGCTGGCGCGGTGGATGGCGCGGGCGATGAACTCCTTGCCCACCCCGGTCTCGCCCAAAATGAGGACGGTCGCGTCGGTGGTGGCGACTTTTTCGATCAGCTTGTTCAGCTGCACCATCTCGCGGCTGCGGAAGCTCGCGAGCGGAAAGCGCTGGAAGGTCTCCTCGGTGATGTATTGCACGTTGGTGCGCAACTGCTCGAGGAGCTTTTTCTGCGCGGCGATCTGCTCGCGGAGCTGGCTCATCACGGTGACGTCGCGCACGAAGGTGACGACCAGCGCGACCCGCCCCTCGGCGTCAAAGATGGGGTGCCCGTTCAGGATGAGCTTCTGCCCCTTCTTCGTCGTCTGCACCGAGGTCGCGGGCTGCCCGGTCTTCACGATCGTCGGGTTCAGCACGACGTCGAAGACGCCTTCGCGCACGAGGTCCTGGACGCGCCGGCCGACCAGGTCCTCCCGGTTCAGGCCGATCAGCTTCTCGTACATCGTGTTGACCTTGAGGGTGTAGCCCTCGCGGTCCGAGATGTAGATCCCGTCGCTTAAGACGTCGAGGATGCGGTCGATGTAGGGTTCGATCGGCTCCATGGGGCGGGTTCAACCTCCGCTCGAGATCGGCGGGGAGGGGCGGCTGCCCCGGCCGGCCGCGGTCTCCGCCGCGGCCGGCCGGGGGGATCGGGCGGCGTCAGGCGCGGAGCACCTGAGGCAGCCAGGTCGCAAGCGGCGGAAAGAGCAGAATGAAGACCATGCCCAGGACCTGGAGGCCCATGAACTGCACCATGCCCACGTAGATGTCCTGAAGGCTCCACTCGGGGACGACCCCCTTCAGAAAATAGGCCGAGAGCGCAACCGGCGGGGAGAGCCACGCGGTCTGGAGGGTCACCGCGACCAGCGTGCAGAACCACACCAGGTTGTAGCCCATCTCGCGCACCATGGGCATGAGAATCGGAATAATGATGAGCACGATCGGGATCCACTCGAGCGGCCAGCCGAGAACGAAGATCAGCGCCATGACCGCGATCAGCATGACCATGGGGTCGAGCTTCATGTCAAGCAGGAGGTGGGTGAGCAGCGTCGCCGACCCCAGCCGCGAGAAGACCGCGCCGAAGAAGTTCGAGGCCGCGCAAAGCAGCAGGATCATGGCCGAGATCTCGACCGTGCGGTACATCGCGTTGAGGAGGCTCGGGAAGGTCATGCGCCGGTAGATCAGGGAGAGCACCAGCGAGCCGATCGCGCCGCAGGCCGCACCCTCGGTGGGGGTGGCGACCCCGAACATGATCGTCCCCAGGGTGGCCAGGATGACCAGGCTGACGGGCAGCACCCCGAGGACGAACTCCTTGAGCAGCCACGACACGGAGGGGGCGCGCATCTCGGGGGGCAGGGCGGGCCCCAGCTCGGGCTTGAGCCGGCAGCGGATCAGGCAGTAGCCGCAGTAGAGGGCGGCGAGGAGGATCCCCGGGAAGATGGCCGCGGCGAAGAGGTCGGTCACCGGGACCCCGACCACCGGCCCCATCACGACGAGCATGATGCTCGGCGGGATGAGGATGCCGAGCGTCCCGCCGGCCGTGATGCAGCCCGCCGAGAGCCGGACGTCGTACTTGCTCTGCCGCATGGTCGGGCCGGCCATCACGCCGAGCAGCGTGACCGAGGAGCCGACGATCCCGGTCGCCGCGGCGAAGATCGTCGAGGTCGCGGTGACGGCGATGTAGAGCGATCCGTGGACGCGGGCGAGCATGAGCTGGAAGGCGCGGAAGAGGCGCTCCATGAGCCCCGAGCTTTCCAGGATGTAGCCCATGAAGAGAAAGAAGGGCACCGCGGCCAGCACCTGCTCGTTCATGATGGCGTAGACCTGCAGCGTCATCAGGTGGAAGACCACGGGGCCGATCCCGATGTAGCCCACGACCAGCCCCAGGAAGAGCAGGGTGAAGGCGATGGGGAAGCCGACAAAGATAAAGACAAAGAGGGAGCCGAGTGCCACCAGCCCCAGGATTTCCGGACTCATCGTGCGCTTCCTCCTTCCCGATCAGGTCTCGGAGCCGGCCTGCTCTTCAATCAGGCTGAGCCCCGTTCTGGCCGCGTACAGGGCCTTGAGCAGCTCGGAGACCCCCTGGATCAGGAGCAGCAGGGTGGAGATGGGGATGGCGAGCTTCTGCGGCCAGATGATCGGCATCCAGGGGCTGGTGACGAGGCGCTCGTTGAAGAGCACCGAGCGGTAGGCGAACTCGGAGCCGATGTAGAGAAAAAACAGCAACGCCGGGAAGTAGAGCCCGATGTAGCAGGCGGCGTCCACCATCCCGCGCGTGCGGATCGACCATTTGCCGTAGAGGAAATCGGTGCGGATGTGCTGCTGGCGCTGCAGCGCGTAGGCCGAGCCCAGCATGAAAAAGGCGCCGTAGAGGATCTGGCTGATGTCCGAGGCCCAGATCGTGGGCGCGTTGAACACGTAGCGGGCGATCACCTCGTAGACGAGGCTGAGCGACATCGGGAGAATCATCCAGGCGATGATCTTGCCGCTCACGATGCTGATGCGGTCGATGGTGCCGAGCAGCCGGGCAAGCCCCGGGGGGGCATTGTGCAGTCCCCCGCGCGTCGCGGCGCGCTCGGTTTTCTCGGGTTCGTTCATCATGGGTGGCGTTCCTTGGAGAAAACGCGCCGGGGGCCGCGGGGGCCCCCGGCGCGAAGCGTCGGGGCGTTATTTCTTCTCGTAGCCGACGATGCCCTTTTCGAGGGCGGTCTTGCCCATGGTGGCGTAGGTGGCGTTGGTGCGCGCCTGATAGGGCACGGTCAGGTTCGCCCAGTCGACCATCGCCTCCAGGACTTTCTTGAAGAAGGCGTCCTGCTGGGCGTACTTGTCGATCACCTGCTGGGCGGCCGCCATGTAGGCCGGGAAGTAGTCGGGCGGGGTCTCGTGGATCTGGACCTTGTCCTCCACGACGAATTTCTTGAGGGCCTTGCTGTTCTGGCTCACGTTCCAGTGGATGGTGTCGGCGATCAGGCTCATGATGCCGCCCTGGAAGATGGCCTGCAGGTCCTTGGGGAGCTTGTTCCACCACTCGAGGTTCACGTAGATGTCGCCGATCGAGACCGCCTGGTGGAGGCCCTGGATGTAATAGTGCTTCCAGACGGTGTTCAACCCCAGGGCCGCGTCGTCGGCGGGGCTGATCCACTCCGCGGCGTCGATCACGCCGCGCTGGGCCGAGGGGACGATCTCGCCGCCGGGCATGGAGACGGTGGGGATGCCGAGCACCTTGAACGACTCGGCGGGGATGCCGGGGGGCGAGCGGAACTTCATTTTCTTGAGGTCTTCGACGGAGTTGACCGGCTTGGAGAACCAGCCGTACGGCTCGGGGCCCATCGGCATGCAGAGGAACCCCTTGACGTTGTACTTCAGGACCTCGGTGAAGTATTTCTGGTAAAGCTCGTCCCCGCCGCCGTCGTAGATCCAGGACATGACGCTGTTCTGGTCGAGCCCGACGCCGAGGCCGGCCGTGGGGGCGGAGAAGAGCAGCCCGGCGGGGTGCTTGCCGGACCAGTAGTGGGTCCAGGCGAAGCCGCCGTTCACGATGTTCTTGTGCACGGCGTCGAGGATTTCGAAAGCGCCGACCACGGCGCCGTTGGGCAGGGTTTCGACCTTGAGGCGGCCGCCGGACATTTCGCCCACGCGCTGGCCCATGCGCTCGATCAGCTTGAAGTAGATGCTCGAGCTGGGCACGGCGGTCTGGATCTTGAGGGTGTAGTTCTGGGCTTCGGCCGGGGCGGGCCCGAAGGCGGCGAGCCCGAAGGCGATCATCATCAAGGCGGCGGCGATGCGCAAGCGATTCATGCTCTTTCCTCCATCATGGGGTGGGTGCTGGAAACGACACGCTTCAGAACGGCAACCGAATCGTACTGTGGGCGATCCCTCCTTTCCGGGGTGCAGATTTGATCCGCGGCTCCTCGCCTTCGGCCTTGAGTTAGCAACAACCGAGCCATAAAAGCACGCTGTCTCAAGTTCACGCGACGGACCCTCCAGATCAAGACGGGAGGGTGCTAAATTTTAACACATTGATTTTTCAGTTCAATCGAATCATCCTGGCTTGACCGGCCGGGCAGATGGCGTCTTGAGACCATCCTGTTTCGAAAAGTCAAAGGGCCCGGCCAAAAAGATGTTGCATAGTTGCAGCTAATGCTGCATTATTGCAACATCACGGGCGCCAAGACAAGGCACGTAGGCGGGCTTTTATCGCCACTGTTGTTTTATTGCAACAATTTTCTTTTCCCTCGTCATCCGCCGGCTGCGGCCGAAATAAATGCAACGCAATGATTTTACGAGACGAAACCTGCTTTCCGCCTCCCGCCCGGGAGCTTCCCGCAGCGCTCCTCATGCAAAAAGACAACCGCGACGGGCCCTGCCGGGGATCCCCTGGTTTCGAGGCACGCTCTTTGCTTTCTCTCTGAGGCGCAGGCAGGACGGTTTGCAGACCAACCCATCCATGAACGTCCCTTGCGGGCCGGAGTTCCGCTTGCCAAGAAGGAGGAGTTATGTCCCAGGTTCCTTGCTGTGAAGTGCTCTCCCCCCACGAGCAGCGCCTCTTCGATGAGATGCAGGGCCGCGCCGAGAAATACGAGCGGGGCCGGGAGCGGGTCTTCCGCATCATGAAGCGCTTCCAGGCGCAACGGCCGCGGATCGACATCGAGCGCGCCCGCTATTTCACCGCGTCCATGAAAGCGACCGAGGGCCAGCACCTCATGCTGCGCTGGGCCAAGGCCCTCAAGCACATCGCCGAAAACATCACCGTCTACATCGACGAGGACCAGCTGCTGGTCGGCCGGGCGGGCAAGCAGGGCCGCTACGGGATCCTCTACCCCGAGCTCGACGGCGACTTTCTGGATCTCGCCGTGGAGCAGCTCTCGCAGCGGGTGCAGTCGCCCTTCGACATCGATCCCGACGATGCGCGGCTGGTGATCGAGGAGATCGCCCCCTTCTGGAAGGGCAAGACCTTTCACGAGTCCCTGGCCAAGGCCCTGCCCGAGGAGACGCTCCGTTACACCTACGACCCGCAGAACGTCCTCATCTCGCGCTACATCGTGAACGAGACGGCCTCCTTCCGCTCCTGCCTGCAGTGGGTGCACGACTACGAAAAGGTGCTCAAGCGCGGCTTCAAGGGCATCCGCAGGGAGGCCGAGGAGCGGCTGGCGGCCCTCGACCCGCTCAGCCCGCTCGACAACACCGAGAAGAAGCCGTTCCTCGAGGCGGTCGTCATCCTCTGCGACGCGGTCGTCCTCTGGGCCAAGCGCCACGCCCGGCTCGCCGCCGAGCTCGCCGCCCGGGAGAAGGACCCGCAGCGCAAGGCCGAACTCGCCGAAATCGCGCGCATCTGCGAGCGGGTGCCGGAGAACCCGGCGACGACCTTCCACGAGGCCATGCAGGCGCAGTGGTTCACCCAGATGTTCTCGCGCATCGAGCAGAAGACCGGCACGGTCATCTCCAACGGCCGCATGGACCAGTACCTCTACCCCTTCTACAAGAAGGACAAGGAGGAGGGCCGCCTGACGGACGACCGGGTGCTCGAGCTCCTCGAGTGCATGTGGCTCGGGATGGCGCAGTTCATCGATCTCTACATCTCCCCCACGGGCGGCGCGTTCAACGAGGGCTACGCCCACTGGGAAGCGGTCACGATCGGCGGCCAGACGCGCGACGGCCGCGACGCGACCAACGAGCTGAGCTACCTGTTCCTGCGCTCCAAGCGCGAGTTCCCCATGCACTACCCCGACCTCGCGGCGCGCATCCACACCCGCAGCCCCGAGCGCTTCCTCTGGGAGGTGGCCGAGACCATCAAGGAGGGCTCGGGCTTCCCCAAGCTGATCAACGACGAGGAGGTGATCCCCCTCTACGTCTCCAAGGGGGCGACCTTCGAGGAGGCCTACGACTACGCGGTCTCGGGCTGCACCGAAGCGCGCATGCCCAACCGCGACACCTACACGAGCGGTTGCGCCTACATCAATTTCGCCGCCGCGCTCGAGATGACGCTCCTCAACGGCAGGATGCGCAAGTACGGCGAGGAGCAGATCGGGCTCCAGACGGGCGACCCCCGCGGCTTCAAGAGCTGGGAGGAGTTCTGGAACGCCTACCTCACGCACCAGACCGAGTTCATCAAGCAGGCCTTCATCCAGCAGTACCACATCATCCGCCTGCGGGCGCAGCACTTCGCCGCCCCGCTCGCCTCGGCGCTCCATGACCTGTGCATGCAGCACTGCCTCGATCTCCACCAGCCGAAGATCCCCGGCGGGATCGACCTCGGCTACTTCGAGTTCATCGGCTACGGCACGGTGGTGGACTCGCTTGCGGCGATCAAGAAGTTCGTCTTCGAGGAGAAGAAGGTCTCGATGGACGAGCTGCTCGAGGCGCTCGCCAACAACTTCGAGGGCCGCGAGGACCTGCGCCACCTCCTGATGAACGCGCCCTGCTACGGCAACAACGACCCCTACGCCGACGGGATCGCCAAGGCGATCGACCGCGCCGCGCTCGAGTTCACCCACAAGTACGCCCGCGAGCTCGGCGTGCACCTCGACCTGCGCTACGTCCCGTTCACCTCGCACGTCCCCTTCGGCAAGGTGGTCGGCGCGACCCCCAACGGCCGCAAAGCGTGGACCCCGCTCTCGGACGGCTCCTCCGCCTCCCAGGGCGCCGACCGCAACGGGCCGACGGCGGTCCTGCTCTCCAACTTCGCGAGCAAGAACTACGATTTCCGGGAGCGCGCCTCGCGGCTGCTCAACATCAAGTTCACCCCGAAATGCCTGGCCGGGGACGAGGGCACCCGCAAGCTCGTCTCCTTCATCCGCACCTGGTGCGACCTCAAGCTCTGGCACGTGCAGTTCAACGTGATCAACAAGCAGACGCTGATCGCCGCGCAGCGCGATCCCGAAAAGTACCGCGGCCTCATCGTGCGGATCGCCGGCTACAGCGCCTACTTCGTGGACCTCTCGCCCGATCTGCAAAACGACCTGATCGCGCGCACCGAACACGAAACCCTGTAACCCGCCCCACCCGGGGCGGGGCTGCGAGGCCGCATGGCCGAAACCGGCATCGTCTTCAACATCCAGAAATACTCGGTCCACGACGGTCCGGGCATCCGGACCGTCGTGTTCCTGAAGGGCTGCCCTCTGCATTGCCGCTGGTGCAGCAACCCCGAGTCCCAGAAAGGCGCCCCCCAGCTCGTCTACAACCGCAACAAGTGCCTGGGGATCGAGCACTGCGTGCGCTGCCTGGAGGTCTGCACGGCGGGGGCCCTCAAGGCCGGGGAGGACAACCGGATCGCGATCGACCGCGACGTCTGCACCGAGTGCCTGCTTTGCCTCCAGGCCTGCCCGTCGCGGGCGCTGAACGTCTACGGGGAGGTGCTGAGCGTCGAGCAGGTGCTCTCCCGGGTCGAGGAGGACCAGGCCTTCTACACCCGCTCCGGGGGCGGGGTCACGCTGAGCGGCGGGGAGCCGATGCACCAGCCGCGCTTTGCGATCGCGCTCCTGCGGGAAGCGCGGCGCCGGCGGCTCAACACGGCCATGGAGACCTGCGGCTTCTGCCGCTGGGAGGACCTGCGGGAGGCGTGCCGGCTGCTCGACACCATGCTCTACGACGTGAAGAGCATGGACCCCCACAAACACCGGCTCCACACCGGCGTTTCCAACGAGCTCATCCTGGAGAACCTGCAGCGCATCCGGGAGGAGTTCCCGCGGCTCGCCCTCTGGGTGCGCACCCCCCTCATCCCGGGCTTCAACGACACGGTGGAAGAGATCCGCGCCATCGTGGAGCACATCCGCCGGCTGCCCGGCGTCCGCTACGAGCTGCTCGACTACCATCGCATGGGAAAACCCAAGTACGAATACCTCGGACTCGAGTTTCCCATGGGCGAGCTCAAGCTCGACGAGGAGCGGGCACGCGCGATCCGGCGCTTTCTCCAAACCGAGGCCCCGGAGCTGCTCGTCCCCGAACAGCCCGAGCCGGCGGCCGACGCCTACCGGGCCGGAGGCCGCTGAGAGCGAAGACGGGCCCCTCCCGGGCCGCCCCGCATCAGCCCGCGGCGAGGCCGAGTGCCGCGATCGCAAGCGGCGTAAGCAGCAGCGGCTGCCCGGGAAGCCGGACGGGCAGCCCGAGCACTTCGGCGAAGACCCGGTCCACCCCCGGCAGGCAGCAGGTCCCCCCCGTCAGCAGCAGCTCCCGCACGTCGTGGCCGCGGATGTGCCCGGCCACGATCTCGCACATCCGCTCGAGGGTCGGCCGGGCGAGCCGCAGGATCTCGGCGGGGTCGCCCGTGCGCTTGCGCAGCTCGGCTTCCTCGGGGGGGATCCCGTAATGGCCGGCGAGGACGAGCGTGATGTGCCGCCCCCCGGTCGGCAGATCCCCGGAGAAGACCACCCGCCCCCCCCGCACGACGGCGGTGCCCGTTGTGCCGCCGCCCACGTCGACGACCGCCGTGCGCTCGAGTTCGAGCAGCCGCGCCACACAGCTCGGCTCGTCGGCGAGCCCCGCCACCTCGAGCCCGAGCCGGTCGAGGATGTAGGTCGAGAGCTTGGGGTCGGTGCCCGGGGGGTAGGAGGTCGAGGCCCGGCGGAAGGAGAGGCCGAGCCGCTCCTCGGTGCGCCGGAGCAGGCGGCGGGCGACCTCCACGGCGCCCGCGAAATCGACCACGACCCCGTCCCGCACCACCTCCGTCCACTCGAGGAAACAGGAGACGGGCTCCCCCCGGGCGTCGAGGGCCATGAACACGACGTCGGCGGTCCCGAGATCGATGCCGAGATGGCAGGGACCGGCGGGGGCGGGCGCGGGGCGGTCATCGTTTAACAGCGCGGCCGCCCGCTCGAGGCGCCGGTTCGTCTCCGGCCACGAGAGGGGAATCATGGGGCACCTCGCTTCAGAACGCCTTGCGGCGGGTGCGGCGGGCCTTGCCCCGGGCGCGGTCAGACGATCCGGAAGCTTCCGACCAGGGTGCAGCGCCTGAGCCGCACGAAGGTGCGAGCGTTGGTGACGCCCTCGCCGGTCGGGGTCGAGATCGTCATCGAGGTCCAACCCTCCCCCCCGGCGCCGAGGCCCGCGATGCAGGGGCCGTTCTTGACGAAGAGGCTCGTGTTCACGCGCTTCGCCATGGTGTCCATGTGGTCGATGTCGCGCGAGTGCAGGGCCGCGGTGTGCCGGCGGTCGCGCTCGAGGAGGAGCGCCCATTCGAGCGCTTGCTCGAAATCCGCCGCCCGCAGGAGAGGGACGAGCGGCATCATCTGCTCGATGCGCGCGTAGACGTGGTCCACGTCGCGGCCCACGTCGACGAACAGCAGACGGCAGGCGTCGGGGACGCTGAAACCGGCCGCCTTGGCGAGCTCGGCGGCGTCGCGCCCGACCCAGCGGGGGTTCGGGCGCGCCTTGGGGCCGGGGTAGTCGAGGAGCGTCGCGCGGGCGACGGCCTCGGCCTGCTCGCGGGAGATCTCGACCGCCCCGCAGGCGGCGAGCTCGCGCTTGAGGGCATCGGCGATGGCCTCGACGGCGATGATCTCCTTTTCGTCGCAGCAGACGATGTTGTTGTCGAAGGAGGCCCCCTCGTAGATGCTGCGCGCCGCGCGCTTCAGGTCCGCGGTCTCGTCGACCACCACCGGCGGGTTTCCGGCGCCGGCGGCGATCAGGCGCTTGTTGGTCGTCTTGCGCGCCGCCTCGACCACGGCCTCCCCGCCGGTCACGACCAGCAGGTGGATCCCGGGGTAGGTGAAGAGCTTCTGGGCGATTTCGATGCTCGGCTCGCGCACACAGGTCATCAGGTGGGCGAGGCCCGTCTCCTCGTGGATCGCCTTGTTGAGGATCCGGATCGTCTCCTGGGAGACCCGCTTGGCGCCCGGGTGCGGGGCGAAGACGACGGCGTTTCCGCCGGAGAGCATGCTGATCCCGTTGTTGATGACCGTGGCCGCGGGGTTCGTGGAGGGGGTGACGGAGGCGATGACGCCCCAGGGGGCGTTTTCGACGAGCGTCAAGCCCGCATCCCCGGACATGGCGCTCGGGAAGAGGATCTCCGGACCCGGGGTGCGGTCGGCGACGAGCAGGATCTTCTTCACCTTGTCCTCGATCCTTCCCATGCCGGTTTCGTCCACGGCCATCTCCGCCAGCCGCCGGGCGTTCGCCCGCGCCGCGCGCCGGATCGCCTCGACGACGCGCTCGCGCAGGGCGACCGTGTCCAGGCGCCGGAAAGCCCGGTCCGCGGCCGAGACCGCATCCTCGAGCCGCTCGAACACCCCCCAGTCGCCCTCCGCCGACGCGGCCGGCGATTGCGGCATGCGGGCGGCGAGCTGCTGGAGGACTTCGCGGACGATCGATTCGATTTGCTCACGCTGGATCTGCATGGAGTCTCCCCCGGGCGGTTACTTGGGTGTCTCCGGCGCGTACTTGGCGTAGATCGCCTTCTTGCCGGAGGAAATCTGGTCGACGATGCCGATCACGCTGAGATCGATCGGCGCTTTCCCCTCCAGGATGAGCCGTGCGGAGCTGCCGCGCACGAGGAGGACCATCTCGCCCTCGCCGGCGCCGATCGGGTCGGCGGCGACCTGGCTGGGCAGCGTGACGTTGCCGTGCTCGTCGACGATGTGCACGAGCAGAAAGGTCAGGTTCGGCAGCCCCGGGTCGCGCACCGTGGCCACCACCTGGCCGATGACCTTGCCGAGTTCCATGGCCGGTCTCCTCTCTGGAAGCCAGTCCCCCCGTGCCCCGGAAGAGGGGACCCCGAAGCGCAGGGGCCGCCGCGGCCGATCGCGCGGCGGGGGGCTTCCGCAAGCGCGGCTACTTCATGGCGATCGGGAAGACCTTCTCGAGGTCCCCGTGCGGCCGCGGGATGACGTGGACGGCGATCACTTCCCCGACGCGGCGCGCCGCGGCCGCCCCGGCGTCGGTGGCCGCCTTGCAGGCGGCGACATCGCCGCGGACGAGCGCGGTCACGTAGCCGCCGCCGATCCGCTCGTAGCCGACGAGGGTCACGCGCGCGGCCTTGACCATCGCGTCGGAGGCCTCGATCAGTGCGGTCAACCCCTTGGTTTCGATCATTCCCAGTGCGTCCATCATGGTCTCCTCGCTCTCCTTGGCGGCCCCCGGTGGGCCGCATGGGCTTTGCCGCCCCCGCGTCGGGGGGCGGGCAGGGTTATTTCCTGCCCTTGGGCCGGGAGGCGCCCTTCGCCGCCTCCCCGGCCGGGGGCATGAGGACATCGATCCGCTCTTCGACCAGCCGCGCGGTGTCCGCGTCGGGGCGGGCGATCAGGTTGCTGCCGACCAGGTCCCCCACGCGGGCCGCGGCGGCTTTCCCCGCGTCCACGGCGGCCGCGCAGGCGGCGATGTCGCCCTCGCAGATCACGCTGATGAGGGCCGCATCGGCGTTGCCGACGGTCTTGATGCGCACGCGGGCCGCCTTGGCCATCGCGTCGGCGGCCTCGATGGCGGCCACCAGGCCCCGGGTTTCGACGAATCCCAACGCTTCCGATTCGGCCATGGGTGTCTTCCTTTCCTTGACGAAAAATCGCCTCGCAGGCCGCGCCCCGCGGCTAGAGGATATGGCGCAGCACCTCCGCGGCCACCCCGGGGATCACCACCCGGCGGACCAGCAGGCCCTCGGCGGAGGCCCGCTCCGCCCCCGCCTCCACGGCGCGTTCCACCGCCCCCACGTCCCCGGCGAGCAAGCAGAACGCCTTGCCCCCGAGGCCCATGGCGAGCCGCACGTCCAGGACATCCACATCGGCGGCCTTGGCCGCCGCATCGGCCGCGACGACGCAGGAGGCGGCAGAGAAGGTTTCGATCACCCCCAGGGCGGCCCCCCCGCGATGGTCCGTCAGGCTCGCCCCGATCGCGCGGATCACGTCCATGCGGATGTGGGGGATGACGAAGTGATCGATGACGGCGTCCTTGCCGAGGGCGAGCCCGGCGTCGATCGAGGCCTGGACGTCGGCCACCTCCCCGTGCACGGCGACGACGAATTTCCCCGGGCAGATGGTCTTCATCAGGAAGGGTTCGACGATCGCGGCCTTCACCATGGCGTCGGCCCCCTCGATGCCCCCGGCGATGCTGTTGAACTCGATCATTCCCACGGCATGGAGCTCGGGTTCCACGGTTCAGCCCCTCCGGATCGTGACGGCGTTGTCCACCCGGCTCACCTCCCCGGCGATGGAGGCGTGCACCCGGGCGCCCAGCTTGCCCTCGGGGATTTCGCCAATTGCCGCTCCCTCCTCCACCCGCTCGCCCGGCCGCACGCAGGCGACGGCCGGGGCCCCCGCATGCTGCTGCAGGGGGATCGTCACCTGCGCCGGGGAAAGACGCTCCCCCTCGGCGGGGTGGATGGCGAGGTATTTCTGGATGTCCAGCTTGATCGCCAGGCGCGAAACCGGGATCTTGCGGTGCCGGTTCAGCAGGGACTGGGCGGGCACCACCTCGCGCGGCCCCTCGTAGGCGATCTGCCGCTCGCGGAAGCGGGCCTTGAACAGGGCGTTGATCCGCCGCGGCGAAAGCCGCATCGGGCAGGCGAAGAGCTCGCACACGCCGCATTCGCTGCACAGGAACGCCTGCAGGGTTCCCGGCGCCGTGGCGACCCCGCCGCCGAAGGCCCGCATCACGCGGTGGGTCTCGAAGCTGTGGCCGATGTTGTGCCGCGGGCAGAGGTCGGTGCAGTAGCGGCACTGGATGCAGGCCGCCGCGGCCTGCTTCTCCATCTCGCGGACCGACAGGGTGGCCATGCGGTGGAGGTAGTGGCCGCGCGGCAGCAGCAGCACCCCCCCCGTGGTCTTGGTGACGACCTCCCGGCGCATCGCCTCCGGCCCGTCCACGAAGCGGCCCATCATCGGCCCGCCGAGGACCAGCACGGGGTCGGCGACGGCGGGACCGCCGCAGGCCGCGATGCATTCCTCGACCGACGTGCCGATCGGCACCTCGAGCACGGCGGGGCGCCTCACCTCGCCGGTGACGGTGACCAGGCGGTGGGTCACCGGCAGGCCCGCCATCGCCCGGTGCACGGCATGGAGGGTCCCCACGTTGGAGACGACGGCGCCGACATCCTTGGGCAGCCCGAGAGGCGGGATCGCCCGGCCGAGCAGTTCGTGGACGAGGACGTGCTCGTCGCCCGCGGGGTAGAAGTTCTCGAGGCGCGCAAGCTCGATCGGTTTTCCTCCGAGCAGGCGCTCGAAGCGCTCCCCGGCCGTCCGGTATTTTTCCTTGATGGCGATGATCCCGCGGCGCGCACCGACCGCGGCCATGACGGCCTCGAGCGCCTCGACGATCTCCTCCGCGTGGCGCTGCATCAGCACCTGGTCGGAGAAGAGCAGCGGCTCGCACTCGCAGCCGTTGGCGATGACGGTCTCCACCGGGGCGGCGAACTTGACGTGGGCGGGAAACCCCGCCCCGCCCTGGCCGACGACGCCGGCATCGCGGATCTGCCGCAGGATGCGCTCCCGGTTCATGGCCAAGCCCCGCCTGCCCGGCGCCCCTCCTTATTCCCGCACCTGGATCGGAAAGACGGCGTCCAGATCGCCGTGGGGTCGCGGGATGACATGGACGGCGATCACCTCGCCCACGCGGCGCGCGGCCGCCGCCCCGGCGTCGGTGGCCGCCTTGCAGGCGGCGACGTCGCCGCGGACGAGCGCCGTGACGTAGCCCGCCCCGATCTGTTTGTAGGCGACGAGCTGGACCCGCGCGGCCTTCACCATGGCGTCGGCCGCCTCGATCAGGGCGACGAGCCCCTTGGTTTCGATCATGCCCAGTGCGTCCACGGATTCCTCCTGGCGTAGGGTTTCGCTCGGGTTCATGCGAGCAGGTTGCCGCGCTTCATGCAGATCGCCAGCACGGCCACCTGAAAAATGTCCTCGGCGCTGCAGCCGCGGGAGAGATCGTGCCAGCCGCCGGCGAACCCCTGAAGGAAGGGGCCGATGGCGGAGTACCCGGCCAGCCGTTGCACCATCTTGTAGCCGATGTTGCCCGCCTCGAGCGAGGGGAAAATGACCACATTCGCCTGGCCGGCGAGCACGCTGCCGGGGGCCTTCAGGGCCGCGACCTCCGGGTCCACGGCGGCGTCGAACTGCAGCTCCCCGTCCACCTTCAAATCGGGGGCGCGCTCCCGCACGAGCTCCACCGCCCGCCGCACCATCTCCGCCCGGGGGTGCCGGGCGCTGCCTTTGGTGGAAAAGGAGAGCAGCGCGACGCGCGGCTCCTCGCCCAGGAGGCTGCGCGCCTGGTCGGCGGAAGCGAGGGCGATGTCGGCGAGCGCCTCCTCGGTCGGCTCGGGGACGACGGCGCAGTCGGCGAAGATGAAGCGGCGCTCGTAGTCCGGCGAGACCATGAGGAAGAAACTCGAAATGGTGCGGATGCCGGGCTTCCGGGGCAGCACCCGCAGCCCGGTGCGCAGCACCGCCGCCGTGGTGGAGAGGTTGCCGGCGACCCCGACCTCGACCTCGCCGCGCCGCACCATCATCGCCGCCGCCGTGAGCGGGTCGCGCGCGACCTCCTCGGCCTCCTCGGCGTGCACGGGTTTTCCGGCCTCCCGCCGGATTTCGCTGAACTGCCGCGCGTTTCTTTCCGCAACCGTGGGGCTTCCCGGGTCGACCACCACGAAGCCGGTGCCCCGCACCCGCGCCTCGCGGAGTTTCCCGCGCACGGCGAAGGGGGACTGGACGAGAACGGGCTCGGCAAGCCCTTCGCGCTTGAGCCGCCCGGCGGCGGCGATCACCCGCTCGTCCAGACAGTCGGGGAAGGCGACCGTCCCGGGGTGGCGGCGACAGGCTTCGACACAGCGCTCCAGAATGTCCACGCCGCCCGGGCCTCCTCAGGTTACCGGATGCCGTTGACGCAGGCGAGGCGCACGCGCCCCTCGGCTTCGTAGACCAGCTCGGTCCCCGGCGCGAAGTAGAGCATGTCGCCGGGCCGCGCCTCGATCCGCGTTTCCCCCACGGCGAGCCGCAGCTCGCCCTCCAGCACGACCGCGATTTCCGCGGATTCGACGACGCGCCGGAAGGAGGCCTTTTCCCACTCCATGAACCCACCGGCGAGCCGCATCTCCTCGCCGCCCCCCAAGGCCTCGGCGACGATGGCCTTTTCCTCGACCGGAACGGGCCCGGAGGCATCCTCGAGCAGCCGCGACCCGCGAACGAAGAAGACCCCGCGCGCCGCGGGCGAAACGGCCGCGGCGGCGGCGGGCTGCCCCGCCAGGCGCGCGGCGACCGCGCCGCGCACGAGCCGCTCGAGCTCCCCCGCTTCGACTCCCGCGGACAGGTGCTCGCCGATGTGGCGGCAGACCTCGCGGACGAGCGCCTCCGCCGTTTCGGGGAGGGCCGGCGTCTCCGCCGCGGTCGCCTCCGCGGCGGCGGTTGCGGATCCCTCCTCGAGGAGGGTGATCCCCATTTCGCGGGCCCTGTCCCGGGCGCCCGGGGTCACGATGCATTCGCCGGAGCGGATCCGCAGGGTGCGCTCGCCCTTGCGCACGGCATCCTCGATGTCCGCCATGGAGATGACCAGTTTGCCCATGCAGGCCCTCCGTCGGCCGTGGAGTCCCCGCCGCTGTCGCCCTGCCCTTCCCGGCCGGCTCCCGGAAACGGGGAAGGCCGCGCGGACGCCCGGCCATCCTCCTGCTTCAAGCAACTATCGCGCCAACCGCCCTTGCGGTCGCCGCCCGCGGCCGCCCCGAAAATCCTCAGCCGGTGCCGGCAGGCACGGCACGGCTTTCGCGAGAAGTTCGGGTAGGAGAGGGAGACGAAGTCTTGGCGCGCGCTGGCCCCGCTTCATCGTGTTGCAAATATGCAGCTTCTTTGTGCCGCGCCCTTTCCCGCGCATGAAGCCGATCTTGCAGATACCCATTGAAATTTCTTTGATTTTTTTGTCTTGTGGCCGCCCGTCGGCGGCGCGCCAAGAGGCGCCTGCTGCATATTTGCACCTTGGCGCCGGGGCAGTCAAACAAAAAAAATTTGATATTCTCGATCGTTATTGCTAATCAATGCAGATATGCAACAAGTTCGGGGCCTGAAACGGTTTTGTATCGAACCGCTTTTCGATTCCCGGCGGGGAAATGCGCCGCCGCCATGCCGTTTGCGGCCCTTCGCTCCCGCACCGCGGCACTTGCCGCCCGGCCGCGGCGGCGGTTCATTTTCCCGGCGGGATGACCTCCGGCGGCGACGTTTCCCCGCAAGGTGAGGCGGCTTCCGCCCGGGAGGGCCGCGCCGGGCGGGGGGAGCGGCCATCCTTGAAATTTTTGTGGCATCCTGTTTGCTTGCTGATCCCCGATGCGGGAGGGCTTTTCATCTCGAAGCGGGCATCCGATCCAGGGAGAGGGGACCGTAATGAAGATCATCGATTTCCGGTTCAGGCCGAACACCGCCGAGGTGCTCACCGGCATCCAGAACAGCAAGATGTTCAAGGGGCTCTGTGAAACGATCGATTTTTCGAAGATGAAGCCCCAGACGGTCCCCGAGGTCGTCGCCGACCTCGACCGCTACAACATCGAGTGGGCGGTCATCACCGGCCGGGACTGCGAAACCACCTACGGCGCGCGTTCCAACAACGACAGCGTCATCGAGTTCGTCCGCCAGTTTCCCCACAAGTTCATCGGCTTCATCGGCCTGGACCCGCACAAGGGCATGCGCGCCATCCACGAGCTCAAGGCCTCGGTCACGGAGCTGGGAATGCGGGGGGCGGCGGTCGATCCCTACCTCGCCCAGATCTACGCCAACGACGCGAAGTATTACCCCATCTACGCCAAGTGCTGCGAGCTCGACATCCCGATCATCTTCACGACCGGTCCGGCGACCCTGGTGCCCAACGCCATCATCGACCACGTGGCCCCGCGGTACATCGACTTCGTGGCGCGCGACTTCCCGGAACTCAAGATCGTGATCAGCCACGGCGGCTACCCCTGGGTGAACGAGGCCATCACCGTGGCCCAACGCAACCGCAACGTCTACATCGACCTTTCCGAGTATGAATTCTCGCCCATGGCCGAAGCCTACGTCGAGGCGGCCAACACGATGATCGGCGACAAGATCCTGTTCGCGAGCGCCCACCCCTTCGTCGATTTCCGCGAGGCGCTGCAGAAATACGAAAAGCTTCCCTTCAAACCCGAGGTGAAGCAGAAGATCATGTACGACAACGCCGCCAAGCTCCTGGGCCTGAAACCGGCTGCGCCCGCCGCCGCCGCCACCGAAGGAGGCCGCATGCAGGACCTGGTGGGCGAGATCGTTCGCGAGGTCATGGCCCGCCTGGGCCGCTGAGCGCCGCCGCTTTCCCACGCTCCCGCCTCGGATCCCGCCTTGTCCGACCGGGAAGGCGCTGCGGCGCTTTTCTTTTGCGCCGGCGACGGGGGCTCCGGGCCGTGCCCTCAGCGCAACAGCCCGTAGAGCCCCGCGGCGAACAGAAGCCCGAGTGCCACCTGCCGGTAGCGTCGCTCGCTAGCGCGAAGGAACACCCGCCCGCCGAAGCCTGTCGCGAGGAGAAAACAGGGCGAAAGCCCCGTTGCGCGAAGGAGCGTCGTCTCCTCGAAGAGCCCCCGGGCGGCCATCATCGCGATCAGGGTCGCCAGCGTGACCGCGAAGTAGCCCGTGAAGTTCGCCCGGTGGTCGGCCGCCTCGCCTGCGCCCGAAAGGAAATAGACGATCACGGGCGGGTTGCCCATGCCGGTGGCGGCGGCCAGAACCCCCGACACCGCCCCGACCCCGAGACGGACGCCGGTGTTGCGCGGCCCGCGCCACCGCCACCCGGCGGCGAGGATCAGGACGAACCCGAGGACCAGAGCGGCGATGATCCGGCTCATCGTGCGCGGTTCCACCGCGAGCAAGAGGCGGGTCCCCGCGGGCATCGCGAGCGCGGCGGCGGCGGCCATGGGCAGGACCTCGCGCCAGGCGATGCGCCGCCACAGCGCGGGCAGCAGTTGCAGCGTGGCCGCGGCATCGAGCAAAACGACCATCCCCACCGCCGCCAGCGGGCCGAAGAGCACGGCGAACACGGGTGCCATCAGCATGCCGGAGCCGACGCCGACGAAGCCGCGCAGAAAGCCGGCGAGCGCCGCCACCCCCGCCGCGGCCGCGAAATCCGTCCCCCGGAGAAACGCCAGCGCCTCCACGAATCGGCCGCTTTCCCCCGGACCTCACTCGGGGTCGGGGGTGACGTCCGGTTCGATCCGGTAGGCGTTGGCGATGCGGTTGGTGCCGTTAAAGACGTCCACCACGGCCACGATCTCGCCGATCGCCGCGTTGTCCAGGCCGAGGCGCTTCAGGGCCGCGGTGTGGGAATGGATGCAGTACTCGCAGTTGTTGGTGATCGAGACGGCAAGCGCGATGATCTCCTTGGTCCGCAGATCGAGCCTGCCGGGCCGCATGACCGTTTTCAGCTTCTGCCAGGTGGCTTCGAGGTGCTCGGGGAAGACCGCGAGCGCCTTCCAGAAGTTGGGCACGAACCCGATGCCCTTGACGGCCATGATGTCCTCGTAGACCTCCCGGACCTTTCCCGTGGCCTCGGATTCGGCCACCATGCGCAACAGTCCCATCCTTCATCCTCCCGGAGTGCATGGGGTTTGCCCGGCAGGCGGGCACCCCTCCGGGTGCCGGAGCCAGCCGAGGCTCGAGACCGTGTCCCGCGAGGGCCGGTACTCGCAGCCGACCCAGCCCGCGTAGCCCGCCTCGTCGAGGGCGCGGAAGAGATTGGCGAAATTGACTTCCCCGGTTCCCGGCTCGTTGCGCCCCGGCGGGTCGGCGATCTGGATGTGGCCGATCCGGTCGAGGTGCGCCCGCAGGGTGCGGATCAGGTTTCCCTCCATGACCTGCATGTGGTAGACGTCGTACTGCAACAAGAGGTTGGGGTGGCCCACCTCCTCGATCAGGCACACGGCCTCCGCGGTGCGGCGGAGAAAGAACCCCGGGACGTCCCGGTCGTTGAGCGGCTCGATGAGCAGGCGGATTCCCTCGCGCGCCAGGCGCGCGGCGGCATGGCGGAGGTTGGCGACCAAGGTGGCGCGCACCGCCGCGGCGGGCGCCTCGGCCGGAGGGATCCCCGCCAGGCAGTTGAGGCGGCGGCAGCCGAGCCTGCGGGCGTAGGCGATCGCGGTTTCCAGCCCTGCGCGGAACTCCGCCTCCCGGCCCGGGATGCAGGCGAGGCCGCGGTCCCCGGCCCCCCATTGCCCCGGCGGGAGGTTGTGCAGGATCATCTGCAGCCCGTTCGCCGCAAGCGCCGCGGCGATGCGTTCCGCCGGCCAGGCGTAGGGGAACTGACATTCGACCGCCCGAAAGCCCGCCGCGGCCGCCGCGGCGAAGCGGTCCAGGAAGTCGACCTCGGTGAACAGCAGGCTGAGGTTGGCGCAGAAGCGCGGCACGGGC